>ENA-OYKT01000020-OYKT01000020.1-human-gut-metagenome-genome-assembly--contig:-NODE-20-length-29970-cov-5.545947_pt1 | contig 29970 bp, 21 predicted proteins | sample MGYA00244950_ERZ653073 | MGnify/ENA primary metagenome ERZ653073 (study PRJEB26926, sample SAMN06165327) | human gut metagenome | biome: ENVO:00009003; feature: ENVO:2100002; material: ENVO:00002003...
CGGCAGTCAGACGGTGCGCCTTCGGTGCTTTCACTGCTTCCTCCGGCAAGGGAGCAAAGGGAGACTTGACCTCCACGGTTTTTACCTCAATAGAGGTAATCTCATCGTTCTCCCATGCAACGACCTCCGGGTCTCTTTCCTCTGTTTTCTCAGAAGTGACTTCCTTCTGGGGTTCGGTCTGCTGACGGAACGCATCCACGAAAAGTGCCGTCAGTCCGGGATTGGGTTTATCCACAAGGAAGCGAGAGGCGTTTTCGGGGCAGACATCAACGGTCTTCGCCCATTCCTTGAGGGGCTGGGGAATGCGCCCGTCAAAGTCTTTCTGCTGAATGGTGTTTGCGAGGACATATCGGACACGCTCCGGAGAGAATTGCTCAAGGACGCTTTTTACGGCAGCATCCGCATCCAGCCGGTTATCTCCGTAGTTGGAGCTGATCGCCGCTTCAATCGCTTTGCGGCATTCCACGTTTGCGGCGAGAGAAGCACGATATGACTCCAGCTCATCGGCTTCATAGGCGTAATTCGCTGTCTCGCGGTAAATGGGGACTTCCGGCTTTTCCTCCGGAACGGTTTCCTGCTCGACGGACTGTGCTTTCTCTGCCAGCAGCACCTTGAGCTTGGCGTCAATGCCCTCGATCATCTCAGCCGCCGTCTTCCGGATGGTGTCCAGAGAGCTTTTCAGTTCCTTGGTTTCCTTGCCGGATGACCAACCGGCAATGTAACCGAAGGAGTAGTCCGAGGTTTCAATGCCGTAACGCTGGCAGACGGTGTAGGCAACGCTTTCCGCTTCAACCTCCTTGGTATGCCGATCCTTCTTATCTTCTGGCGCGGCTTTCTCATCCGGCTTGACGGCGTGGAGCTTTGCGTGGGCGATCTCGTGAATGGCGGTTTTGACCGTCTGGATTTCGCTCATGCCATCCTGAATGGCAATGCGGCTTTCAACCGGCGAGAAGAATCCCTTTGCACCGCCCGGAATGTCCTCAAAGGAAATAGGGACGGGAGATTCCTGCCTGAGCGCGTCGAAGAACGCCTCGTAGTTTTCGACGGTGCCTTTCAGCTCATCGACGATAATGTCCGGAAGCTCCTTGCCGTCCGTCTGGGAAACATCAAAGACACTTACCACCTTGAAGGCAGGACGCAGGACCTCAACCGTTTCCGTGACAGCCTTCCCATCTGCGCCGATCACCGGCTTCTGCGTCAAAGGGTCAATCTTCTCACGCTCTTCCTGCGCCTTGTACGGCGCGGGTGCAAGAATCTTGATGCCCTTTTCGCCCTTCATGACCTGACGGTCAAAGTTGCGCTGCCACGAGGTATAACCGGCAACATAGGTTGCCTCCGGCTTCTGCATCGCAATGAGCAGCGTGTTGTTGAAGGAATAGTTGTAGAACTTGGACATCGTGCGGAGATATTCCTTGAACCGCTCGGATTCAAAAAGCTCCTTGATGCCCTGTTCCAGCTTGTCCGTAATCTCGCGGACTTGCTGTGCATTTTTGTTTTCAGCCATCTCAAACCTCCATTTCTCATTTGCTTTTGGGCGAAGAAAACCCCGTCTGGGATTTGCTCAGTAAACGAGCCTTTACCTCAGACGGGGTTTCTCTGCGCGTCATCCGACGATGGAAGATGTTATCCTCGTTCTCCCATTCAATCAGCCGGTCAAACATATCCGGGTGCTTTGTGACCATGTGCAGCAGCTCCGAGTCGCTTGCGTTGGGACAGAACCAGCAGCCGTTTCTTCGGCAGTGAGCGTAGATTGGGGAAAGCAACCCGTGTTCCTGACAGAGCTTGTAGGCGTCCACCTCGGTCATACCGTATTTGGCAAGCAGACTGACCTTCGTTATTCCATCCAGACGAGCAAGGCGTTTTGGCTCATCCTCCGCGATGCCGACATAGCTCACAGTGTCCGGCGAGAGTGCGGCATTGTACTTGCGGACTGGCGGGATTTTGCAGTCCCGATTGACCGCGCACATCCCGGCCCACGCAAAACCGCGAACCTCGCCCTTATGAGGTCCGCGGGTGATGACATGATGGAACACGTCATCGTAGGTCTTGTCCGCATGGAGAATGGTGAACTTGATGCCCAACTCTTTTTCGCAGAAGGGCTTGAGCCGGTCATAAATGAAGTCCCGGTGTTCCGGGACTTCGCCGCTTGTGTCTTTGTCGAACATGACTTCGCTGAAAACCGCCTCGTCCAGCGGCTCGTTGTGCTGTGCAGCCAGCAGGAGCGTCGCTACGCTGTCCTTGCCTCCGCTGCATGAAGCAACATACTTTGGGCGGGTCATCGATCAAACTCCATCTTGAAGCTGACGTATTTGCCTCCACTGTCATCCAGACGAATCACCGCGTCGTAGAGCTGAGGCTTCTTCGGCGTGTAAAGCCCGGTCACGCGGCACCAGCCCTTGTCCAGCAGCTCCTTTGCAATCTTCTTGGTCAGCTTCTTTTTCTTGCTGGAAAAGAACTTGTTGTCTTCCCACAGGCAGAAGGAGCATTCCTTGTTCGAGCAGTAGAAATTGCCCTTGCCGACGTAGACCGGAGAGCCGCAGCGGGGACATTTGCCGATTTCCTCCTTGCCCGTGCCGAAACGCTGGGCTTCGGCATCGGAGAGAAACGGATAGGCTTTCACGAGATCGCCGGTCATCTGAGCAATGCCGCTGAGGAAGGCGTCCGCATCCGCATTGCCGCGTTCGATCTCCATGAGCGTGTTTTCCCATTTCGCCGTCATTGCGGGAGAGGTGATCTGTTCCGGCAGGACACAGACAAGGTTGCAGCCGTCCTTCGTGGGAATGATGGATTTTCCCTTGCGCTCTGCAAAGCCGGATTTCACCAGCTTTTCAATGATACCGGCGCGGGTTGCGGGTGTTCCGAGACCTTTCTTCTCGGTGTCATCGTCGAATTGATCGTTTCCGGCGGTCTCCATCGCAGACAGGAGGGTGTCTTCCGTGTACTGCTTCGGAGGCGTTGTGAAGTGTTCGGTGACGCTGGCAGACACACCATCCAGCATATCGCCCTCATGGACTTCGGGCAGGGACTTTACAGGATCGTTCGTTTCCTTCGTCTTGAGGGACGCCTTGAACAGCTCTTCAATGGATTTCCAGCCGTTTTGAACGACGCTCTTGCCCTTGGTTTTGAACTCGTAGCCCTCGCAGGAGAGCGAGATCTGCGTTTCTGCGTAGGTGTGCTTCTCGCCGGTCGCACACAGAAGGCGCATTCCGACAAGATTGAGGATTTTCTGCTCCGACTGAGGAAGCGCGAAAACATCCTGCTTTTCAAGCTGGACGGTCGGGAGAATGGCATGGTGATCTGTGACCTTGCTGTTGTCGGTTACGCGGGCAATGTCCGGAGTAACCGAAACACCGGAGAAAAGCGGAAGCTGGCGGCAGACGATAGAAATGACCTGACGGGCAGTGTCCTCCATATCGTCCGTGATAAACTGGCTGTCCGTGCGCGGATAGGTCAGGAGCTTCTTTTCGTAGAGTGTTTGTACGAGATCGAGCGTCTGCTGGGCGGTGAAGCCGTAGTAGCGGTTAGCCTCGCGCTGCAAGGTAGTCAGATCATAGAGTTTCGGAGGATTGACGGTTTTCGTCTCCCACTTGAGAGAAGAAACGACGGCTTGCTTTTTCTCGCAAGCCGCCGCAATTCTTTTTGCTTCCTCTTCGGTTTTGACCTTTTCCAGATCGGCGGTCAGATCGCCCTTGCCGACGTGGACGTTGAAATACTTCTCCTTCTGGAACGTGGAGATTTTCCCGTCGCGCTCCACCAGCATTGCAAGGGTCGGCGTCTGGACGCGCCCGACCACCAGCTTCTTGTGATAGAGCGTGGTGAAAAGGCGGGTGCCGTTGATGCCGACAATCCAGTCTGCCTTCGAGCGGCTGAGTGCCGCTTCATAGAGACGGTCATATTCCTTGCCGTCCCGGAGATGGTTGAAGCCTTCGCGGATGGCGGAGTCCTCCAACGAGCTGATCCACAGACGCTTGAAGGGCTTGGTGCATCCGGCTTTGTTGTAGACCAGCCGGAAGATCAGCTCACCCTCGCGTCCTGCATCGGTTGCGCAGACCAGCTCGGTGACGCGCTTGTCCTTCATGAGAGCGGACAGCACCTTGAACTGCTGTGCTTTGTCCTTCGTGACCTCAAACATCCAGCTTTCCGGAACAATGGGCAGATCGTCATACCGCCACTTGGCATACCGCTCATCGTAGGAGCTGGCGTCTGCCAGCTCCACCAGATGACCGAAGCACCACGAAACGATGTAATTGCCGCCCTCCATATAGCCGTCCTTTCGGGACGTTGCGCCCAGAACCTTTGCGATGGACTGGGCAACGCTGGGCTTTTCAGCAATGACTAAGATCAATCTTCATCACCATCCGTTTCGGCATCCTCCGCAATCTGCGGCTCATCATCCTCGTTGATGTACGGCTCTTCCTCGTAGCCTTCATCATCAAAGAAGTCCATATCTTCATCCTTGGGCTTTCTGCCCTTGACGAACTTGATGTAGTAATAAGCTGCACCCGCAGCACCGGCAAGGGCAAAGATGACGAGGATCATGCCGATGTTGGATTTCTTTTCGGGTTTAGGGGCGGGAGCATCGGTTTCCGCATCCTTATCCGGCTCAGGTGTAGCGGGGGCTGTGCCGGTGCATTCGCTCATGTTGGTCTTGCAGACCGGGCAGTCGGTGTTGACCTGACCGGCAGCGCATTTTTCCTTGCAGTTACAGGTGGTCAGAGCAGCCGCAGTGTCTTCATCCAGCAGCGCAAGCAGATCGCTTTCATCGACCATGTTGAGGAAGTACGTCTGATACTGTTCCTCATCCTCGTTGATGGGCGCATCGTAGTCGATGACAATGAAAAAGGTGTTGCCGTTCTTCGTCTGGACAGTGATGAACTGCTTGTTGGTTGTCTTGTCATAGAGCAAGTCGCGGGTGTAGGCGTTGCCCTCATCGTCAATCGGCTCACCCTTCGGCTTTTCCGGCGTGGGAGTGGTTTCAGGCTGCTGTTCCGGCTGGGTTGCCTCCGTAACGGGAAGGTTCTGCTCGGTATCATCGGCGTAGGCAAACGCCGTCACCGAGAAGCAGGACAGAACCATGACGCAGACCGCAAGGACGGTCAGAAAACGAAACTTCTTACGCATTGTCGATTACCTCCGTATTTTCAGCGGGCTTGGTGCCGCCCTTCATGGAAGACAGGAACGCCATGATCTGATCCTTGTCCATCACCATAGAGCGCACGGTATTGATGATTTCAAGGTTTTCCAGCTCTGTCTTCTTGTCGTACAGCTCCTTGAGCTGACCTTCGATTTCGGACTTCTTCTTTTCAGCCTTCTCAATGTCGGAGAGGACTTTCTGATACTTGGGATTCATGCAAAACTCCTTTCTTTTAATAGGCGGGTCTTCCGAAGGCGTAGAAATGCTGCTGCCAATAGGAAGAGTTGATGGATGTGTACTGAATGGGGTCGCCGCAGTGGATCATGACCCCATCACCGACGTAAATGCCGACGTGGGACACACCGGGGGTGTCATACGTCCCGACGAAAAAGATGAGATCACCGGGCTGTGCATTCGCCTTTGAAACCGGCGTACAGACGTTGTAAAGCCCTTGTGCGCCAAGCCGTCCGGTATTCACAAGACCGCTGTTCGTGAGAACGTAGCTGACGAAGCCGGAGCAGTCAAAGGACGTGTCGGGATTGGAGCCGCCCCACACATACGGATAGCCGAGATACTTTTCCGCCTCGGTGATCAGTGTCGCAAACTTCTCGTCGTTCAGGTATTCCGGGTTGACATCGTAGTCGGCGGGAGGATTTGTGATGTACTTGTCCACATAGGGAGAGTCACCGAACAGATCCTCACGGTTGCCCAGCACCGACATATACGTTGCGTACATGGAAAGCTGTTCCTGAGACATGATGTAGACCGGGACATGGGAGAGATTGAAGTTTTCGAGCTTCACGTTGCAGATGTAGTAGTCATACGGGACGCGATAGGTTTCCGTGTGCGTGTTGCCGTCTGCATCCGTCCATGTGTCGGTCTCCGTGCGGTATCTGGTTTCGACAATGACCTCTTCGGTGAGGATGTACTGCTTTTCAAACAGCATTTGGAGCGTACCCTGCACCTCATCCAGCGTGAACTCACCCTCATGGAGAGCCGAGAGAATGGAGATCAGCACATAGGGGTCATGCTCAATATCGTCCAGATCGAAGTGGTATTCATCGTAGTTGTGAGTGCTTTCGTAGGTGTCGAGATAGCGTTGCAGCTCTTGCTCCATTTGGCAATACTGCGCTTCCGCGCCGAGCATCGCGTCATCCTCGCTGAGATAGGAGGACGCAATGACCGACGAGCCGGTAGAGGTGAGCATCGAACACGAGCTGATTCCGGCACCGAGCAAAACGAGAAGGGCAATTCCGACGCCGATCCAGATGAAGACCTTCTTGTTCTTCTCAAAGAACTCCTTGATCTTGTCGGACGCCTTCTCACCGAGCTTCTTGCCGGTATTCTTTGTGGCAGTCCCGGCAGTCTGAGAACCGGCATTTCGAGCGGCGGCATATTCCTTCTTGATGTTCTGCTTCTGGTAGTGCTTGTTCATGTTCTGCTTCTTCATCTCAGGATGCTCCTGCTGATTTCTTTCATATTGGAGCTTCGCATCAGCAGCATCCGCCTTGTGTTCCAGCTTGGAGACCTTCTCGTAGGGCTTGTTGACGCTGCTTTCCCGATGATGACGGAAATGCCGAGCGGCAGTCTCGGCAGCGATCTCCGTTTTATGCGCCGCCTCAACCGCCGAGTTTTCCTGCTCGACCTCATGGATTTTGCCGTGAATGCCGGAAGCGAGGGTGTCACCGACCTTGCGGACGGTTTTATCCGCTTCAAATTGCAGCTTGCCTTTGCCCTTGGGCTTTTTCAGCTCATCCTCAAAGTGAAGGCGTGTTTTGCCCTTACCGGTTTCCTCATCGAAGACACGCTCTTTCTTGAGAACCTTGTGCGTGGGCAGCTTTTCACGGGCGGCATCCAGACGCTCATGCGCCTTCTCGGACTTCCTTTCGAGCTTCTGCATCCGCTTCGTGGGCGGGACGGCATCGTCCGAGACCGGCTTTGCAGAGGCGGTTTCCGCCGCTTGAGTGAGAACGGCATCTGCATCCACTGCTTCAACCGCAGAGGTCTTGCGCAGCTTGTGCGTGACAACCGTTTCGGCAATCACCGTGCCGGTATGAGAAGAAACGCCGTGCTGCTCCAAAACAGGAGGCTTGAACGACGTTTCCGATGAGGGCAGCGGTTCAGGTGCATTCTGGGGTGGATTATCTGCCCTTTTCTCTTCTGTGACGGACGTTTCCAAGGGCGGCTGTGTGTCGTTATCCTCGGCGTGTTCCGCCTGAAACTGACGCTGTTGACGGCGCATCTGCACCTTTTTCTGTTCCTCCGCAGAAAGAGCTTCGGAAGGCTCGACTGTCTCACCGGGCTTCACCAGCTCTGCGTCTTCCAGCCGCTTCGACACTCTCTGCTCGGTGCCAGCCGTCAGGTTTTCCTCGACCGCGCCTTCCCGCGTCATCCGCAGAACAACCTTGTCGCGGGCTTTGAGTTCCGGTTCCTTGGACATCAGATTTCACCTCCAATCCGCTTGTAGGCAAGCTCGGTGTATTCAGGGTTCAGCTCTATGCCCACGAAATGACGCCCCATCTGCGCGGCAACCATGCCGGTTGTGCCGCTTCCCATAAAGGGGTCAAGCACAATACCGCCTTCGGGACAACCGGCGAGAAGACAGGTCTCAACCAGCTTCGGAGGGTAGGCGGCGTAATGACCGCCCTTGAAGGGAACGGTGTTGATCTTCCAGACATCGCGCTTATTGCGGAGCGGATTGATGTCACAATCCTTGATCTCGCCATGCTCACGGGGGCGGTTGATGGACTGCGGCTGAGGCTGACCGGGAACGGGCTTGCCGTATTTGTTGCCGCCCTTCATGCCGCGCTTGAGGCGTTCCGCCGTTGCAGGGGCAATCGGCTCGGAAATCGCCTTGTAGTCGAAGAAATACTTCTTGGACTTTGAGAACAGGAAAATATGCTCGTAGCAGCGGGCGCAGCGGTCTTTCACGCTCTCCGGCATGGGGTTATCCTTCATCCAGATGATGTCGTTGCGCAGATACCAGCCGGTATCACGGAGGGCAAAAGCCAGCATCCACGGAATGCCGATCATGTCCTTCGGCTTGCAGCCCTCAACCTTGTTGTTGAGAGCCACAGCCTGACCGTTTCTGCCGTTGGGGTTCTTCGGATCAATAAAATCACCCTGATTGCCCTTTCCGGCGTAGGTGTCCGAAATGTTCAGCCAGAGCGTTCCATCCGGACGCAAAACGCGCCTGACTTCGGTAAACACTTCCGTCAGGCGCGAGATATATTCCTTCGGCGTTGTCTCTCTGCCGATCTGAGCCTCCATGCCGTAATCGCGGAGCGCGTAATACGGAGGGGACGTCACACAGCAATGAACGCTGTCATCGGGCAGAGTTTTCAGGATTTTAAGGCAATCGCCGGTATGAATGATGTCAAGTTGTATGGTGGTGTACCTCCTGTTCTGTTGGATTTGTGTTTCCATTGAAATGTTGGCTGTGAAACCCGACAACATTTCAATGGGCATCAGTCGGAGTAATACTCGTCCGGCTCGTAGTCCTCATCTTCCATGAAGTCCTCGTCGAGATCGTCAATCTCGTCCGCCCAACGGTCGAAGATTTCCTCGGCTTCCTTCGCCGCCTCACGATAGAGGCTCAGGCGGTTCTTCTCAAAGGTGGCAAAGGCGGGGACGAACTTGCCGAACTCGCGGATTGCCTTCACATCCTGCGTGCGCATATCTGCGACGCACTGAATGATTTCGGACATCGTGAGCAGATCGTCGATCATCAGCTCATACTCGCCCTTGGGGATAGATACGGCTTCATCATCCGCCGCGTCAGCAAAAGGGCTATTCTCATCGCTGTTGCTGCTTTCGGGAACATCAACCTTGAAGTAGAAACCGATCATATCCACAGATACCTTGGTCATAATCTGACGCGCCTCCTTGACCTTTTCGTCGATGTCCTCCCTCACATGGAGGTAGGCGCGGTGATGCTTCTTGAGGTCGCTTTCCAGTCGGATCAGATCGGTCAGCTCCCACAGAGCCTTAAACAGCGCGGAGGTGTTCTCTCCGTATTCGATAGCGTCCGCATAGGGAATGGTAATCATCTTGTTGTTCATATTCAAAAATCCTCCTATCAGTTCTGTACGGTTTCTTCTAAGCGGGTGGTCATGATGCGGTAGAGCTGGGTGTCCTTCGGGAAATCGTCCTTGAAGGGAACGATGGTCGAGCCATAGAAGATCAGCCCCTCACCGGCGTTGGAGTTGGTGATGTAGTTCTGCTGGCTGGGCGAGATGTTCAGCGCCTTCGAGAGAATCTGCCGGTCGCCGGATGCCTGATTCAGAAGGTAGACAAAATCCGAGTTTTCAAAGATGTTCTCTACCTCGCGGGACGCAAGCAGATCCTTGACGTTCTGCGTGATTCCGGTCGGAATGCCGCCCCATTTTCTGAAACGCTTCCAGATTTCCACGCTGTACGCGGCGGTCTGTTCTTCTTTCAAGAGCAAATGGAACTCGTCCGCAAAATACCATGTGGCCCGACCTTGGCTGCGGTTCTGGGTAACACGGCCCCATATCTGGTCTTGGATAATGAGCATCCCTAATTTTTTTAACTGCTTGCCTAACTCTTTGATGTCAAAGGACACGAGCCGGTTGTGGATGTCCACATTCGTTTTGTGATTAAACACATTCAGCGAGCCGGACACATACAAGTCCAATGCCTGCGCTACCCGGTCCGCCTCCGGCAAGTGCTGGTCGAGCAGGGCTTGGTGGAGGTCAGACAAAATCGGCATATTCTCCGGGCAGGGGTTTGCCAGATAGGGGCGATAGATAGCTTTCACGGCACGGTCTATCACGGTGCGCTCAATAGCTTCCAGACCTGTTTTACCGCCCATGACCAGCTCACAGAACGACAGCACAAAATCCGACTTCAAGGCCAGCGGGCTGTCATCTTCGGAATAATTCAGGTTGATGTCCAGAGGATTCACATAGTCCTTGCTGGTGGGCGAAAGTTTGATGACCTGCCCATGCAGCCGCTTGACCAGCGGGTAATACTCGGCCTCTGGGTCTGAAATAAAAATATCGTCAGCAGTCGTTAAAAACACACTGACGATTTCGGACTTGCAGCTCATGGATTTGCCGCTGCCGGGCGTGCCCAGCTTTAGGCCGTTGGGACACCGGGCCTGCTTGCGGTCCAGCATGATCATGTTGTGGGATTTTGCGTTGATGCCGTAGTACATGGCCGCACCGCTCTGGAAAAGCTCCTGCGTGACAAAGGGCACAAACACCGCCACGTTGGAGGTGGTAAGGCTGCGCTGAATCTTTATCTGGTTGATGCCCAGCGGCAGGCTGGACACAAGGCCCTGTTCCTGCTGGTAGTCCAGCCGGACAAGCGAGCAGTTATACTTCTGTGCCACACCTGCGGCTTGGAACACATCGTTGCCCAGCTTTTGCTTGGTGTCGGCCACATTCAGCACAAGAAAGGTCAGCATGAAAAGCCGTTCGTTCCGGGTCTGCAATTTGTTCAGCAGCTTTTTGGCGTCCTCGCCGTAAGTGGCAAGGTCGCTGGGCAGGATGTCCATGTCGTACCCGGAACGGACAGCCTTTTTCTGCTCCTGAATCTTCATGGCGTCAAGGTCTGTGATCTTCCGCTTGATGGTTTTGATGGCCTCGGTCTGGTCGATGGCCTGCACATGGAGATTGACGAGAATGCCGCTTTCCGTTTTGAGAAAATCGGCCAGCATTTCATCCGAAAGTTCCGGCGCAAGGATTTGTAAAAAGCTCACAGCTCCATATTTGCCGCCCAGACCAAAAGTCTTGGCCGTACCGAAGCAGAGGGAGGACGGTGCCACAAAGTCCTTGGTGGACAGGCCGGAGGGCGCCAGCCAGTCCCAGTCAAAGCGGAACGGTTCCCCGTCCGGGTGGAAGATGCCGTGCAGCACCTCCAAACGCGCCTGTCCGTCCATGACGTGCGCCACGCAGCCCATGGTCTTGAAATAGCCCAGCAGGTCAAGGCCAATGCGGGTCAGCCGCGCCCGTGCGGTTTTTAGATTGTCTGCCTCGATGGTGAAGGTCAGGTACTTGGTTTTGACAATGCCGTTGTTTCCGCTGGCAAGCTGCTTTTGCAGGATGGCGGTGTACTCGGCGCGGATGTCGTCAAAATCATCCCCCTGCGGTGCGATCTCAAAACTTTTTGCGTACTGCACCGGGTCAACCTTGCGATTGAGAAACGAAAGCTGCACATGGATGGAGGCATCCACATAGTTGTACAGGTCGCACAGGTGTTCAAAGATGGCGGTCCTCGTTTCCGGCTGGGCCAGCTGATAGCTGATGTCCTCAAAGGCAATGCACTTGGAGAACGTGCGTCGGTCAATGCGGCACACACCGTCCGGGTAGATGGCCTCATACGGGATGGTGGCCTGTGCCGTGCGGGGCTTGCCGTCACCCTTGTACTTGCGGAGAACGGCATCAATTTCTTTTTTCTGGGCGCGGGTGAGCTTTTTGGGCTTTTCGGTTTCGCGGGGTATCGTTTTTCTGGACAATAGCCTTTACCTCCTGTTCCATTTGGTATTGCCGCACAAGGGCGGCGTAAGCATTGTTGGTCTGATAGGGCCTTTCCTTGGGACGAATAAAGCAGCACTGAATCATTTGCTGAATCACCACTTCAAGGGGCTGGCCGTGCCGCTCAAACAGAGCGAACAGCAGCCCCGGCAACATGGCAAAAATCATCAGCAGGGCCGCCGCGCTGTTGGAAAGATAGTCCCGGGTCAAAAAATAAAGCGGCCCGCCCGTGAGGAGCGCGCCGCCGAAGCAGACCAGCTGCCGCTTGGTCAGCCCGAATAAGACTTTGGATTTTACATGGGTCAAATCTTTGGGAACGGTCACATACGCCATACGTTTTTCCTTTCGCGGCCTTAGTGGGCACCAAACACCGACTTGCTGATGCTGCCGGTCTTGAACAGACAGAAACAGAGTAGCACGGTGTAGCCCATGCAGCCCCAGATGGCCCCGGCAATGTCCGCTGCACCTGAAATGTTGCGTATCAGCACCGCATAGATGCCCACGACAATCATAATCAGGAACGCTTGGAAGCCTAACGCCAAAAGCGATTTCAAATAGTTCTGCCCGGTGCTGCGCCACTCGCTGCTGCCCATGGTCGCCAGCGGGATAGGCCCCAGTGCGGTCACAACGTAAATCTCAATCATGCGGCCGTAGGTCACAAGGAAGATGCAGATGGACAGGATGTTCATGGTCAGGCCCACCACAAGGGTCTGGAACCACAGGCTGAGCAGACTGCCGATGGTCATGCTTTCCAGTTGAAATTCCAGTCCGGGTATCAGGCGGTCAAAGTGGATGGATGTTTCGCCAATGATCACGCCGGAACTTTGGTTGACAACGCTCTGGGTGGCATCGAACACACCCATAACGATATTCCATGTGTTGCTGACTATGAGGATGGCAAAGGCAGACTTGAAAATCCAGCGGAAGAACATGGAAGTATCGAAGTCGTGCATATTGTTCTTTTCGGTAATCATCTGGATAAGCTCATGGCACATCACAAGGGCAAGGATGGCCGCTGCAATGGGCAGCACCACCGTTTCGGAAAGACTGCGCAGCATATTGAAAATGCCGCTGTTCCATGCCTGCGGGGTAGAACCAACGTCCGAAGCGATTTCGCCCACCTTGGCGTTCACGTTGTCGAACAGGCCGGAGAGGTTGCCCGTGATGCCATCTATCAAAATGCCTTTTATCCATTTCTCGATGATCTCACTAATCAAGCAAAGATACCTCCTTTCCCGCGCCCTCCCATGTGAGCGGGAGAGCGCGGTGGGGTCTCAAAGGTGGATGTACGGATAAGTTGAGGTTAGCCCAGCAGCCCGGACAGCAGCGGGACAAGGGTCACGCCGATCAGGGCAACGCCGCCGCCCGCGACCAGCTGCTTCACGCCCTGGCTCTTGCTGCCGGGGTTATCCTGTCCATAGCCCTCCAACAGGTTGATGCCACCCCAGACACACAGGGCACCGCCCAGACCGACCACAATCGTCTGCAAAGTATCAACTGCGCTGTTGAAAAATTCCATAAGGTCCTCACTTTCTGCCGCTTGTTCTGCGGCACTCAAAAATTTTTTCAAAAAATGCCGCCTCATTCGGCGGCTGCATCTTCATCCGACAGGTCGATTTCGTACAGGTCAAAACTTTCGTCCTGTGCGACTACCTGCTGCCGTTTCCGGCGCAGGGTGGATAAGAACCTGTCCACCTCAAAGGTATTCTTTTTGTCCGCGTCCGCAAGGTACTTGTAGTGCGGGTGCTTTGTAATGTCGAACTTCTCCGAGAAGAACGGCCTCACACCCCGCAGCTGCAAAATACATTTGCCGCCGTCCATGATTGCAATTTCGTCCTCTGACATCAACGCCTTTCCTAATTTTTGATAGTTCAGTCCGTGGGAGGTTTGAGAACCCCGGTTCTCGCTGGTGTTGAAACTGTCGATGGTCTCTTTCCCCAGCGCATCGGAGATCTCTTTGGCATTCTTACCCCGCCCACTCAAAAAGAGAACAGAATCGCAGTTGTCCGAAATGATTTCGGCCGCATCCTTGTAGATGGCTTTTAGCTGCGACTGGCTCTGCAAAATGATGGATGCCGAGATTTCCCGGCTGCGGATGGTGGCGATCAGCTTGTCGAAGTTGGGAATCTGCCCAATGTTGGCGAACTCGTCCAGAATCAGCCGTACATGGACAGGCAGCCGACCGCCGTATTTATCATCCGCACGGTCACACAGCAGATTGATAAGCTGGCTTTGAAGCATGGCAAGAATGAAGTTGAAGGTGGTGTCCGTGTCGCTCATAATCAGGAACAATACCGTCTTTTCATCCCCGATGGTGTCCAGTTCCATTTCATCGTCCTCCATCAGCTCCCGCACCTCCCGGATGTCAAATGGGGCTAAACGGGCACCACAGCTTATCAGGATGGAGGAACGGGTCTTGCCGGCCGACAGCAAAAACTTTTTGTACTGCCGGACGGCGAAGTGGTCCGGGTCTTTCTGTTCCAGCCGTTCAAACATGAGGTCCACCGGGCTTTGAAAGTCCGGGTCATCCTCGCGGGCTTCACTGGTGTTTATCATTTCCAGCAGGGTGGTGAAGTTCATTTCCTCTGCCGGGGCCTCGTACCAGATGTAGCCGATCAGAGCCGTGTAGAACAGCCGTTCCGACTTCACCCAAAAATCTTCTGCTGATTTTTCACCCTCGCCTTTGGTGTTAGCGATAAGGGTATTCACTAGCTTCAGCACGTCTTTTTCCGAGTGGATGTAGACAAAGGGGTTGTACTTCATGGACTTGGAAAAGTTTATCGTGTTCAGGATTTTCACCCGGTAGCCTGCCCGCTGGAACATTTGGCCCGTTTCCAGAACCAGTGTGCCTTTTGGGTCTGTGACCACGAATGAGGTGGGATAGTCGGAAGTGGGGAAACATTGCATGAGGTTGGGCTTCACATAGAAGCGGGTCTTGCCGCTGCCGGAGCCGCCGATCACAAGCACATTTTTATTCCGGGCTGTTTTGGGGTCTTTGGGCCGCCCAGTCATGGTCAGGCGTTCGGTCTGGGTCAGCAGGATGTTGTTTTCAAACTTGAGGTCGATGTACGGGGCAATGTCTTTAGCGGTGCCCCACCGGGCAGAACCGTATTCCTCGCCCTTGCGGTACTTCTTGGCGTTCTTGCCCTTGCTGTACACGATGAGCCGGACAGCCACCGCCCCGGCAACGCCCACGCACAGGTCAAACGGATGCAGGCTGGGTAGCGGGTTTGCAAAGGCGGCGGAGATGCCGCTCGTTAGGTGCAGCAGCTTGGCCGAAGCATCTGCGCCCGCAGCCAGACGGTGTGCCTGCCCGCATTTGGCGAACAGGTACACGAACAGCAGATACGGCAGATTCAGCAACAGCAGCTTTTTCAGTTCAGGCTTCATCGTTCCAGCCCCCTTTGCTTGATTTTTTCTTTGGCGCGTTTCGGCTGCTGGGCCGCTTTCTGCTTGGCTGCGGTCAGCACCTTGCGGATGGAGGGCCGCTGCTCCTTGGAGAGCGTTTTGGCCGTGAACTCCCGGAACGCCTGTTCCAGATTATCCGCATCCTTGGCCTTGAAGATCACGATGTAGTGGGGCGGCTGGGTGGTCTTGTCCTTGCGCAAGGTAAAGTCCACGCCGTACTTCTTGGCGCAGGGCTTGAACGCCCCGATGTTCGCCTCCGTGACTTCAATGTTGGTCAGGGCCGCACCATGGGCTTTCAGCTGTTTCAGGCTTTGCTTGCCGTGGTGCAGCTTTGGCCCCTTGGCCCGGTGCTGCAAATATTTTTTCAGGGCAGCTTGCAACGCTTGGGCGGTGAGCTTGCCCGTTTTCATGGACAGGGCAATAGTTTTCTGGGTGACTTCTTCCTGCATTCAGCATCCCTCCTTGGCAGGTAGTCGGAAAAGCGGCAGCTAGGGTGGAACCACCAGCCGCCGCAGGTAAAGGGTTCTCATGGGTGGACGCTCCTTTCGGTCAGTTGTTGGGCGGGCGGCCCCAATCGGGCTGTGCCATGTCGTGCGCCACAAGGGACGCATAGTAGCTGTTGATAGTGCTGGGGGCGTTAAACAGCATGGCCCGCAGGTATTGCTTGATGTTTCGGACTTTGGTGGTGTTGTCCCGCAGGCAGTCCATGACGAACTCAATGTGATGGCTGTCCAGCTTCAAGAATTTCGCCTTGACCAGTTCTGCCGGGTAATCGTCCCCGGCCACCCGGATGGACTTGCGGGAAGTGCAGACCGTTTCCAGCAGGATGTCCACGATCTCGTCCAGCTGTTCCCGGTCTATCCGGGGATTCTGGGTGAGGGTGTCATACTCGATGTTCTCCAAAATCAGGCCCCGGTAGATTTGATAGGCCGTTTCCTTTCGGCTTCCCGTCCGTTCCGGCGGCGGTGCCTCTGCCTCGTCCTCGTCCAAAGGCAAGGGGTTTGGGGAATGGATAGGAATGGAATCGGTATTTAATCCCTCTTTCTTTTGTTTTTCTGTAATTAGTTTATCTTTATTTAATTGCATTGGATTTTCCAACGTAGGGTTTTCCTGCGTGGGATTCTCCAACGTTGGATTTTCCAATGTAGGTGAAACCGATGCAGGAACGGGCTGCGGCAGCTCGAAAATCACATAGTCTGCACCGCGCAGCCGCCCTTTCTCGTCCCGTTCTCTGGAACGCTGGATGTAGCCCGCCTGTTCCAGTTCCCGGATGGCCTGCCGTATCGCGTCTATGCTTTCCCGGTTGATACGGGCCAGCCCTTGCAGGGTGTAGTCCCAATCTTCCGGCAGGGAGAGCATTTGGGAGAGTAAGCCTTTGGCTTTCAGGGACAAGGCCCGGTTCCGCAGGTGGTGGTTTGACATGACCGTGTAGCCGCTGTTCTTTTCTACCCGAAATACTGCCATTTCACGGATGCCTCCTTTCTGTTTTTGGGCAAAGAAAAAGCCGCAGGCTTTTTGTGAAAGTCTGCGGCTATGCCGATTGTTAGATATTCAATTCTTTGTGTTTCCGCACTCCATATCAATTACCACCGAAACAGTGATGTGATTTTCAATGCGTTTATTGCGGAGTTTATCACCCTCGCCATCGAACACGACATGACGAGAAAATAACGTAAAACGGAGAATTTCTACTAGATTTCTCTTTGTAGCGAAACTATCGCTTCCACATGGATGGTTATAAGGGAACCTATTGCCGCCTAATCGAGCCGACCACTCAACCGGGAAAAGAAAAACTCTTTTTGGAGCATAAAGAGTGCTATTACGCAAGTCAGCAAAGATTTCAGATTATTCCGGGATATGTTATTGCATACTGGATGTCGCAACAGGCAGTATCGCTTTTCAAAAAGTGCAAGAATGTTGGGAAGATTAGCAACCTAAAGGAGGGCATTAAATCAGGCAATAATGAACGGTTCTTAAGAAATTGGTATGAAGTTAGTACGAGAAACACGGACTTTAATGCGAAAGATTATTCATTTACAAAACGTAAAAGCATAAAGTGGTATCCTGTTACTACAGGTGGCGGATATCGTAAATGGTATGGATTTTATGATAGTGTAATTGATATAGGAGAAGAAGCTGTTAGAATTAAGAATTCTGGCAACAATAATGCAAGACTAAGAGAACCAGAGTTTTATTTTAGAAGTGGACTTACATGGTCGAAAATATCGACAAGAATTTCTATTAGAAAATTACGCGAAGGAATTGTTTTTGGAAGCGCAGGCCCATGCCTTTTCTGTAATGATGAAGATGAGGATTATTTGTGTGCGCTACTTAATTCAAAGGTTGCGGACGAAATTATAAGTGTATTGAATCCAACTATTAGCATGACAGCATCCGATATTGGCAAGGTGCCAGTGGCTATTGAAAAAAAGGATGATGTCCGATTTTTAGCGGAGGATAATATCCGATACTCCAAAGAAGATTGGGACTCCTTTGAAACCTCTTGGGACTTTACCACCCACCCCCTTGTGAACATGAGCAAAGGCCTATGGGATGCTACCAGTACAGCTGCTGCTATGGACTACTTTTATGGCTACCTGCCGGAAGCAAGCTGCCCGCTGGAAATTTGCTATTTGCTGTGGCAGGGGCTGTGCAAGGAGCGCTTTGAAAAGCTGAAAGCTAATGAGGAAGAACTGAACCGCATTTTTATTGATATTTACGGCTTGCAGGATGAACTGACCCCGGAAGTGGAAGAGAAAGATGTGACCGTGCGCAAGGCAGATTTGCAGCGAGACATCAAGAGCCTGCTCAGCTATGCCGTGGGCTGTATGTTTGGGCGCTACTCTATTTATAAGGATGGTTTGCTTTTTGCAGGAGAGCCGTATTCTTTGCAGGCGTTTGTGGACAAGCTGAACGACCGTCCCGGAACGGTTTCGGCAGAGGAACTGGAGCGTGCATACCGCAATGAAGGTGTTGTGGTAGACGAGATGTTCTTCCCGGACAAAGATAATGTCATCCCCATCACCGATGAAGAATATCTGGACGATGATATTGTCGCCCGCCTGTGCGACTGGCTGAAGGTGGTGTACGGTGCGGATACGCTGGAAGCAAACCTGGATTACATTGCCAAAGCACTGGGCAACAAGGGCACCACCAGCCGGGAGATCATCCGCAACTATTTCCTGAACGATTTCTTCAAGGATCACTGCCAGACCTACTCGGTCACCGGCTCCGGCAAGCGGCCCATCTACTGGCTGTTCGACAGCGGCAAGCAGAACGGCTTTAAGGCACTGGTCTACCTCCACCGCTACACCCCGGATACCATCGGCACCCTGCGTGTGGACTACCTGCACAAGATGCAGCGTGTGTACGAATCCGAGATCAACCGGATGCAGGACATGATGGACCACACCACCAACGCCCGGGAAGCCGCTGCCGCCTCCAAGCGCAAGGACAAGCTGACCAAGCAGTTGAAGGAGTGCCGGGACTACGACGAAAAGATCAGCCATCTGGCACTTTCCCGCATTGCGCTGGACCTCGATGACGGCGTAAAGGTGAACTACCGCAAGCTCCAGACCGCCGCCGATGGCAAGTTCTACGAGGTGCTGGCCGATAGCAAGAACATCATGGCGAAAGAGAAGAAATAATATGGCCGAATTAAACCTGAAACAGATCATTGACCGCCTGAATGCGGAATTTGTGGGCGATACCCGCAAGCTGGTGTTCTGGTACGATGACAAGGCAGACTTTGCCGAGGATCTGGAAAACGTGGAGCTGGAAAATGCAAAGATCTACCGCCTCCAGCCCGATAACCAGTTCTATACCAAATACTTTCTGGAACGGGTAGACACCACCACCAATTACCTTGTCTACGCCTCGTTCCCCAAGCCTGATGTGCGGGAAAACCACTTGGAGGACACCCTGCTGTACTCCCGGCGGTTCTTTGCCGACCGTGCCTCGCTGCTGTCGGTAGACCTTGGCATTGAGGAAAAGTACAAGCCTATCCTCGAAAAGCACATCAAGTTCTTTGCCGATAAAAAGCGCACCCAGCGGTTCTATGATCTTGAGATCGAGAACTTCAACGAGGAAAACATCCTCACCGGGCTGCTCAGTGCCATCTGCAAAGCACGCACCTGCTCCTTTGAAGAGGTGGTGCGTGTCGTGCTCACCGAGGGTAGTCTGTCGGAGAATGCCTATTTGCAGCAGTTTGAACAGTACGACCTGCTGCCGTCCTTCTGGCGGCTGTGTGAGCAGCATTTCGGCTATACGGATGTAAAACCCATGCTGGAACGGCTGCTGGTGACCCTTTTCGTCACCTATACCGCCCGCTATGTGCAGGCGGAGCTGCCTGCGGCGTGGAAGTCCTTTGTCTCCTACAAGGCAGGCAACATCATTGCCTTCCTCGACAGCCTGATGAACAGCGTCCTCTACCGGGATAAGTACGATGAACTTTCGGATCATGTGGCAAAGGGGCTGAACGTCTATCAGGCGTTCTCCGGCTGCCGTGCCGATGATCTGGTGGAGTGCGATACTTTCCTTGCAGTGGATCAGGTGCTGGTCAAGTGGCTGATGGGGCGGCTTCTTGCCGAGGATACCGGGGCAAAGCTCAACGAGCTGACCATCCCGGAGGTGTGCGAAAAGCGTGCCAAGATGCACTTTGGCAGAAAGACTGACAAGACCTACCAGTTGCTGCAAAGCGCCTACTGCATGGTGCAGGCGGCAAACTATCGCAGCGCCGAGGACTTCAAAGCCATTGTGGACCGGTATCTGTCCGCAGATCATCAGATAGATCAGCAGTACCGGAAGTTCTACTTCTATTACGACAAGCTGGAAAACACCGAAACCTTTGAGCCGCTGCGGGAGCTGGTGGAGAACATCTACACCAACGAATATCTTGCCACCCTTCTCCCGGCATGGAACGAGGGGCTCCGGCAGGAGGAAGCTTTGGCAGTGCTGCCCTTGCAGCGGGATTTCTACAACGCCAACCTGCGCTATGCCAAGGAGCGCACGGTGGTCATCATCTCCGATGCCATGCGGTATGAGGTAGGGCAGGAGCTTTTTGCCCGGATGCAGGATGACCCCAAGTGCTCGGCACAGTTGAACGTGCAGTTGGGCGTGCTGCCCTCCTATACCCGGCTGGGCATGGCTGCGCTTCTCCCGCACCGCACGCTGGAAATGACCGATGACTTTCAGGTTCTGGTGGATGGCATCCTCTGCGATACGCTGGCAGGGCGTCAGCAGGTGCTGCAAAGCTATGTGCCGGACAGTGTCTGCATCCAGTTTGACGAGATCAAGAGCATGAAGGTGGCAGACCTGCGGGATGTCCTCACCAAGCGGCAGGTCATCTATGTGTACCACAACCAGATCGATGCCCGTGGTGACAAGCCCAACACCGAGGATGAGGTGTTCAATGCCTGTGAGGAAGCCGTGCAGGAGATCATGGATCTGATCCGCCGCATCAATGGCAGCGGAAACACCCATCACTTTATCGTAACGGCAGACCACGGCTTTATCTACAAGCGGGATAAGTTGTCCGAGAGCGAGAAGATCGCAGGCAAGAGCATGGAAAATGCTTTTGTCAACCGCCGCTTTGTGGTGTCCGCTGCTCCGCTTCAGGATGACGGCATTGGGCACATGAGCATGGGTGCAGTACTGGGCAATCAGGATGCCAAGGTGGTTTCCTACCCGGTCAGCAGCAACGTGTTCAAGGTTGCTGGCGGTGGTGCCAACTACGTCCACGGCGGTTCCTCGCCGCAGGAGATGCTGGTGCCAGTGCTGGATATCAAGATGGAGCGTGGACATCAGGAGACCAAGAACGCAGAGATCGCACTGGTCAGCATTCTCCATAAGGTCACGAACTTGATCACCTCTATGGATTTTGTCCAGTCGGAAGCCGTCAGCGATACTGTGAAACCGGCAAAGTATCGGGTGTTCTTTATCTCGGAGGACAACGAGAAGATCTCCAACGAAAACACCTATGTGGCAGACAACCGGGAGCTCAGCGCACAAAAGCGTATTTTCCGGCTGCGTTTTACCTTTAAGAACAAGAAGTACGACAAGGACAAACAGTATTATCTTGTGGTCTACGATGAGGATACAGGTCTGGAACAGTGGCGGCATCCGGTGATGATGGATATTGCCTTTGCAGACGATTTTGGCTTTGGATTCTAACAAAAAGGAAGGCGGGGACACCGTATGCTAATGATGGATCAGGCAGCAGAGGGAAACCGGGAAGAACTGCGCCGGAAACTGCGGGAAAACTTTGATGGTCGCATCGTCCGCAAGGATCTGACCAAAAAGATCAAGGAAGGTGCCAACGTACCAGTCTATGTGCTGGAGTTTCTGCTGGGGCAGTATTGCAGCTCGGACGATGAGGAGATCATCGAGCAGGGCGTGCAGAACGTAAAGCATATTCTGGCGGACAACTTTGTGCGCCCGGATGAGGCGCAGAAGGTGCTTTCTCAGTTGCGTCGGAACGGCAGCCACACCATTATTGATATGGTGACCGTGCATCTGGATATCAAGAAAGACTGCTTCTTTGCAGAGTTTTCCAATCTGGGGCTCTCCAATGTGCCCATTACGGACGACTACCCGGAAAAATATGACCGTTTGCTCTGCGGCGGCATCTGGTGCATCGTTCAACTGGAATATGAATCCGAAGGTGACAGCAGCTTTGGTATGGAAGACTTTGATAGCGAACCCCGGCAGAAAAAGCAGAAGGATGTTTCGCCTATCAGCATCCGCAAACTGACTCCCATCCAGATGCCCCATATCGACATTGAGGAGGTACGTGCTGGGCGGAAAGCCTTCACGCAGGACGAGTGGATGGATGTCATGCTGCGCTCTTGCGGTTATGAGCCGGAGCAGTTGAACCAGCGGGAGAAATGGCTCTTGTTGGTACGTATGCTGCCACTGGTGGAGAACAACTTCAACCTCTGTGAGCTTGGTCCTCGCAGCACTGGTAAATCCCATATCTATAAGGAAATCAGCCCTAACAGCATTCTGGTGTCCGGTGGACAGACGACTGTGGCAAACCTGTTCTACAACATGGGACGAAAGACCGTTGGTCTGGTGGGTCTGTGGGACTGTGTGGCTTTTGATGAGGTTGCTGGTATCAAGTTCAAGGACAAAGACGGCATCCAGATCATGAAGGACTATATGGCTTCCGGCTCCTTCGCCCGTGGCAAAGAGGAAAAGGCAGCCTCGGCCTCGATGGTCTTTGTGGGAAATATTAACCAGAGCGTGGATGTGCTGCTAAAAACCTCCAGCTTATTTGACCCGTTCCCGCCTGAAATGGGAACAGACACTGCATTTTTGGATCGCTTGCATTGTTACATTCCCGGCTGGGAGATCCCTAAATTCCGCCCGGAGCATTTCACCAACGACTACGGCTTCATCACGGATTATCTTGCTGAGTTTATCCGGGAACTGCGTAAGGAGCAGTACGGTGATGCACTAGATAAGTATTTCCGCCTTGGTAAAAATCTGAATCAGCGTGACACGATCGCAGTGCGTAAGATCGTAGGCGGCTATGTAAAGCTGCTGTACCCGGACGGTGAGTTTACCAAAGAGCAACTGGAGGAGATCCTTGTCTTTGCACTGGAAATGCGACGTCGTGTGAAAGAGCAACTGAAAAAGCTGGGTGGCATGGAGTTCTATGATGTGAATTTCAGCTACATTGATCTGGATACCTTTGAAGAAAAGTTTGTGCCGGTTCCCGAACAGGGTGGCGGTAAGCTGATCCCGGATGGAATGTGCAATCCGGGACAGATCTACACTGTTTCGCGTGGAAAAAGCGGCATGATCGGTGTGTTCCGGTTGGAAAGCCAGATGCTGCCGGGCAGCGGAAAGTTTGAGCGCACAGGTCTTGGCAGTGACCGTGACTGCAAAGAGTCAACGAATACGGCGTTCAATTTCCTAAAAGCAAATGGAAAACGCATCAGCGGAGGCATCAGCACTGCATCTAAAGACTACATCATCAATTATCAGGATCTGCAAGGTATTGGCATGACAGGAAAATTAGCATTGCCTACGCTGATTGCGCTGTGCAGTATTGCGCTTGGACGGCCAACAGTCAGTACCCTTGCAGTTCTGGGCGAGATCAGCATCAGTGGAACAATCTTGAAGGTAGATGAGCTTGCGAACAGCTTGCAGGTTTGCCTTGATAGTGGAGCGAAGAAAGTTCTGCTGCCGATTACAAGCGCCGCTGATCTTGGAACGGTGCCACCCGAATTGGTAGGAAGTTTTAATTTGATCTTCTATAGTAGCGCAGAGGATGCGGTGTTCAAAGCATTGGGTGTAGAGTGAGAAGGGAACGTGCTATGAAAACAAACGATAGAAAAATTACAGATTTGATGTCTACGATCCATACTGGGAAAACGCAACTTCCTGACTTTCAAAGGGGATGGGTATGGGACGACAGTAGAATAAAAGCACTGATTGCAAGTATCACAAATGGATATCCTGTTGGCGCGGCAATGTTTCTGGAATACGGTAATGAGAGTATTCATTTCAAATCACGAGTCGTTGAAGGGGCACCTTCTGCAGACAAAGTAACACCAGATGAGCTGATTCTTGATGGACAGCAACGATTGACATCCGTTTACTCTTCGCTTTTTAGTGAGAAGGCTGTTAGGACAAAGACAGACAAAGGACAGGAAATAGAGCGATTTTATTATATTGATATGGTCAAAGCGGTTAACAGTACGATTGATCGAGTGGATTCTATTGTCTCTGTTCCGAAAGATCGAAAAATAACTTCAGATTTTGGCAGAAAAATTGAGTTGGATCTTTCTTCTGCTTCGCAGGAGTATGCACAGAACATGTTTCCTCTGAACATTATTTTAGATCCCAGTAAATACAGCAAGTGGCAGATGGATTATATGCAATATCATCAGTATGATCCGAATGCGGCAAAGTTGTATATGGAGTTTCTGTCTAAAGTAATTGTTCCATTGGGGCAGTATACAATTCCAGTGATTACATTGGATAAAGATACACCCAAGGAGGCAGTTTGCCAGGTCTTTGAGAATGTAAATACTGGTGGAGTATCACTTACAGTTTTTGAATTAGTCACTGCGATTTTTGCAATGGATAATTTCGAACTGCGTAAGGACTGGGAAGAGAGAAAGAATAAATATTTTAATGATGAGATTCTTTCGGTGACCTCTGCAACGGATTTCCTTACAGCTTGCACATTACTGTCTTCGTATAAAAAAGAAGGAACCGTAAGTTGTAAGAAGAAAGATGTCTTGAATCTGACGCTGGCAGAGTATCAGCGGTATGCAGATGATTTGACAGATGGATTTGTAGAAGCAGAAAAAATTTTGCAGGAAGAACGGATCTTTTCCAGCAAGGACTTACCGTATACAACGCAATTGATTCCGCTTGCAGTTCTTTGTACACTGCTGGCAGAGCATAATCGCATTAAAACAACAAGCGTAAAAGACAAAATAAAGCAATGGTACTGGTGCGGCGTTTTTGGTGAAATGTATGGAAGTGCAAATGAAACGCGCTACGTATATGATGTAGTGGGAGTGATGGCGTGGCTAGAAGACGCCAGCAAAACGCCTAAAACGGTGCAGGAGTTTTATTTTAATCCAGTGCGTCTGTTATCTTTGCAGTCAAGATTGAGCGCAGCCTATAAAGGCATTATGGCACGGATCTTGAAAAATCAATGCAAAGATTTTATCAGTGGTCGTGAAATGGACTTTACGGTTTATAAAGCGGAGAGTATAGACATTCACCATATCTTCCCGCGAGATTATTGCGAGAAAAAAGGGCTGCCGCGCGCAAAATGGAATTCTGTCGTGAACAAGACACCTATCACGTATTCTACTAACCGTGAAATTGGTGGAGTGGCACCAAGCCAATATCTGACCAAGATTGAGAAGAAAGGTCAAGTTGAACCAGATATACTGGATGGCTATCTTAAGACTCATTTGATTGATACGGGTGATATCCGTGCAGATCGGTTTGATGACTTCTTCATCAAGCGTGCAACTGCTATTTTGAACGAGATTGAAAAAGCGACTGGAAAAGTGATTTCCGGTCGCGATAGTGATCTCGTAATTCAAGACTTTGGTGGAACACTATTATAATCTGTAAGAATAGGGGCATGTCTGAATTTAGGAGGCCACAATGGAGCCGTCAAAAGCAACCAGCGTCAACAGCCGTGCGGAGGAGCTGTTTGTGCAGCTCTTCTGTGAGGCTTTTGGACCTGAGAAAACCGAAAATCTGCAGGTCCAGTACCCCTGCGTGGACATCTATGGTCGGCACCGCTATATCGATTTTGCGCTGGAATCGCCTGAATCCAAAATTGCAATCGAGATTGACGGTGAGACCTACCACAACCCTAGCAAGGTGTCCGAAAACAAATACGCTGATGACCTCTTGAAACAGAACAGCCTGATCTATGACAACTGGAAAGTATACCGTTGGATCTACAGCCAGTTGGAAAAGCAACCGGAAAAGGTCAAGGATGAGCTGATTACTTTCTTAGGCACCAGCCCTATGTTCAAGGCTTTTGAAGCGGACCTGCCGGTTCAGATGGGGCAGACCATCGAGCTTCGGGATTACCAGCAGGAGGCCACCGAGAACCTGCAGAAGATGCGTGAGGACGGCAAGACCATTGCGCTGCTGTACCATGCGACAGGCGTAGGAAAAACCATTACCGCAGCGACAGATGCGAAAGCCGTGGGCGGGCGCACGCTGTTTCCGGTAAATGCGCTGAAACTGGCATCTCAGGCGAAGGATACCTTTGCGAGGGTGTGGCCTGAGGCGACACTTGGCGAGTATACCGGTGGACAGAAAGATGTTTCACAGACCGTTATTTTTGCAACTGTCCAGAGCATTTCCAAAGATTTGGAAAAGTTTTTGCCCACAGCGTTTGACTACCTGATTGTTGATGAGTGCCACCATGCGGCAGCGAATACCTATCAAAAAATCTTTACATATTTTCACCCGAAGTTCATTCTTGGCCTGACAGCGACCCCGGAACGCAGCGATGGCGAAGATATGCTGGAACTGTTCCAGAACGTTGCCCACAAAATGAATCTCAAAACTGCTGTGGAGCGTGGCGTACTGGTGCCGATTCGCTGTGTCCGACTATGAGATCATTGACCTTTTCAACTGGCAGAACAGCGTCAAGGATATGATCTCGCAGATTGAGTTTGTTCGGATGGTAGATGTGCAATCCGAAACGGTAGATCGTTATATCAAGGATGGAAAAATCAAGCCGGATCTTTCTGTCCCGTTTGGCGACAAGCGGATGTTCCACTATTTCCGCGAAGAAAGTGTCCGAAACATTGCCAAGCAGTACGGCTGGGATCTCATCACGCCGCAAAATATGGCAGATAAGTTCATGAAATTCATTGAAACGATGGATATGAGCTTTTCCTATAAGCCGGTCCTGCTCAAGGCAATTTATGAGTACATGGACAGCAATGGCAGAGTTGCCCTGCCGGATGTGGTGGATTACTTCATTGACTTTTATGAAGACCGCAAGGCGCATGGAATGATTGCTGAGAAATCTACCAGCATTTACCAGAAGGACGGTTATACCCGAAAGGATGTGGAGAAGAACATCCTCTCCAACCCCTTCAAGCACTTTGAGGATATGCGATTCCTGATGCGCTGCAAGGACGTGGAGACCATCGAGGTGAACCCGATCATCTTCCGCAAGCTCACACGGGAAGATTGGCTGCATATTGTGAATGTCTGCGATAAGAGCCTTGAAAAATACTATTTGCGGCTCAAAAAATGATGTGAGCGCCGATAATTGACTGCGGGTGACGTGCATGATGAAAATAGTGAGAAATATGATCCGGTGTAAAAAGTGCAGGGATGTTATTGAAAGCTGCACTGTACATGATTTCAAATTTTGTTCTTGTGGATCGTGTGCAGTCGATGGCGGGCATGAGTATCTCCGTAGGTGTGGAAACCCGGAAGACTGGGAAGAATTGTCTGAAACGAAGAGTGTAGATGATTGAAAATTAAGCTGAACACGATCTTTGGAGCAGAAGTTCAGCGGCGAGCAAAAGCTCTTGACCTTTAATAAAGAGGCCAAGAGCTTTTTTACATCTTGTTTTGGAACATAAAAGAAGGTACAATAGTAGAAAAGAGAACGTGCATCAGTCAAATAAGGTGGTGGAGGCGATGGGCAAGGCAACAGTCTACTGCATTATGCACACGGAAAGATGTGTGGCACAGGTGAGTACGGCTGGTGAGTGTAAAATTTATTTTGAAGATTTCATGCCCTATGGTCTAGTGCTGAAAGAATCGAATGACTTTGACGCTCGAATCAATAATGTGATTGGCTTCCATTCTTTAAGCAATGCTCTTGTGGATATTGCACTGCGTGGGCATCAGATGGCTGTGACAAATGCCCATCTTTTGGCAAATGATTTGTCCACTGGCGGATGCTATCCTAAAGCATGGGTGCGCAAGGATGATGGCTTCTATCTTTATAAAGATGGTGGACAAGATGCAGTTGAGCGTGAGGTGCTGGCAAGTAAGATCTGTCGATGCTTTGACTGTCATCAGGTTTTGTATGAGCAGGGGATGTTTGAGAATGAGCCGGTTTCCATCAGCAAAATTATGACCTCGCAGCGATATAGCCTTGTGACTTATGCGGCCTACGATGTCTACTGCACAAATCATGATTGGAACACACTGGATAAAATTCTGGAGTTGGATGCTCACGGATACTATATGATGAACATTCTGGATTATCTGGTGGGAAACACTGACCGCCATTGGGAAAACTGGGGCCTGTTGGTGGACAATGAGACGAATAAACCTGTCCGGCTGCATGACTTGATGGACTTTAATCGAGCGTTCCAACAGTATGATACACTGGATGGTGCAAACTGCCTGACTGTTGGAAAGCGGCATTTGAGCCAGAGAGAAGCGGCAGTGGAGGGTGTTAAGAAGACGAGCATAAACCAGATTTGTGAAGTAAGCAAAAATATATTTGATACTAATGATGGGTGGGATAAAATATATAACAAGCGTTGGAAAGTTCTTGTAGAAAGTGACATGAAGTGATAAAGAAAAAATTTTGAACACAGAAATACAATGTATGGGACTTTTCTTATGATACCATTTGAAAAGAAAACCAGAATGGATTGGCTGGATGTTCTAGGAGACTCGATGCGGGTTAAAGATGTCTTTCTTTGTCAAAATATAAAAAACTTAGATATAGAAAGGAACACAGAATGTCTGAGATTCAGAAGAAATCTGTCCGGTTTGATCACTTGGAACCGACATATACTACTTATAGCAATACGACAGGAAGTAAAACTTACGATTTAGAAGAACTCTTAAAAAGAATTGTTAAAGTGGATCCTTTAGAGACGAAAAAGGATATCAATGGAGATAGCTATGTTTTTCATGTGTGTAAGTACCATGAAGAAGATAAGCTATGGGAACTTCGTGTGCTTCGTATTCGAGAAAAGGTTCTTCCTGGAATTTTACACGAAGATGGAAAATATGATCTTATTAAATTAGGCAATAATGAAGTTCCGGCGGAATCGACAACATTGGCTTATTCGCCCGAAACGCATACATTATATATGCAAAGAAATCGATTTGGAATAAGCATTCGCAATATGGAAGTGTATTTGAGCGAACTTTCACCTGAGGGTACAATAGTTATATTAGCTGTCAAGGAGACAGGAACAGGTCTTTTGCGGATGACTTCAGACGTGCGATACAGAAAAGTTATAATGGTCGCTGAAACCAATCCGCTGGAGGAGTTATCTACCCAATCAACGTTAAGAGATATTTTAACGCCAATGAAAAAGGTTGGAGGACAGTATTGCAATGTGGAAATTAAAGTTGGAAGGGGGAAGCATGCAACTTTGGATGCTGAACAAGCAATTGCGTTTGTAAAAGAAGCGTATGATTATTCTGGCATCGACAAGTTGAACGTGGTGATTGAAGATGAAGATGACAAAGAAGTTGAAACCATAGATTTACTGAGCAATGCGGCAAAATACACAGTACCTTTTAGTTATTCGATGGCAAACCCAATTACACATGAAAGGCTGTATTTTGCATTAAAAAGTAAAATTCTGGAAAATTGATAAATGGCGTGAGTGCAGAAAGGGGATGAAATAATGCGGAAAAAGATGGAAATCCTTCCGATTTTAAGAATAGGAATCGAACATTTTTTAGTAGCGTTTCTTCCTCCAATAGTGCTTGGGCTGATTTATCATTGGGGAAATATGAGAATTGAGAGGCTTGAATTTTTATTAGATGCAATGATAACAAGTACGACAACCTGTTCTGGATTTATTTTGACATCGGTATCGATTTTGATTGGATTAAGCAATACACCTCTAATGAAAAAAATAAATTCAACGAGAGCGAGTAAGGAATTACAATATCGCTATAAAGAAAATTTGCTGGTTGGGCTTGCCTTGATTATAGTAAGCGTTTTAATAGGAACTAATACGGAAGATAAAGTGATTCCGGCAATCGTTTTTTACAGCTATGTATGGATTATCGGAGCCTATCTGATAAGCACGGTTACTGCGTGCTGGTATTTACTATCTATCATTGATTTGGCACCAAAATCCGAAAGAACAGAAGAAGAGAAAAAGCCAGGAGCACCAAAAGGGAAATACAGAATAGGAAAAGATGGGATTTCATAAAGGAAAACATACGGTAGAAAACAAAAGTCCAAAACAGGCTTATAGAATTATTTAGCTCTTCATACTTCCGTTTGTAGCGGATCTGTAGCAAATTGCATCAATTTAACGAATCATCGTTCTAAAAACGAAAAGCCATCATGCATCACACGCAGGGGGTCTGGGGTTCGAGTCCCTAATTCTCCACTCAAAAATCCGTTGTCAGATGACAACGGATTTTTTTATTTATCTGCATCTTGCCTCCCGGCAGAAAAGACGGTACAATAAAATAAAG
>ENA-OYKT01000022-OYKT01000022.1-human-gut-metagenome-genome-assembly--contig:-NODE-22-length-29527-cov-7.171824_pt1 | contig 29527 bp, 28 predicted proteins | sample MGYA00244950_ERZ653073 | MGnify/ENA primary metagenome ERZ653073 (study PRJEB26926, sample SAMN06165327) | human gut metagenome | biome: ENVO:00009003; feature: ENVO:2100002; material: ENVO:00002003...
AATCGGCTATTATGTAAAGTAGGAAATTGGTAGGTGCTGTGGGAGACTGCGGCGGCCGTTCGTAGGAGGAAAAGATATGTCGAGCAGAATTTTTCAGGGCGTGATCGTTCAGATGAAAGATGCCACCACGCGCTGCATCGGTGTTGTGGACGAGCAGGGGTTTGTCATTGCCTGCAGTGAGCTTTCGATGATCGGCTCGCGTCTGGATGACTTTCAGGCCGCAGTGGGCGAAGTGCAAGAGCAGCTGTTTGCAACGGACACGCGCACGTATAAGATCCTGTCGGCCAGCACGGCGCGCTTCGAGTATGCCGTGTTTGTCGAGGGCAATGATCAGACGGCGCGCAGCATCTGCATTCTCGCGGCCGTCGGCATGACGGAGGCCAGCACAAACTTTGAGGAAAAGCACAACAAAGCCGCTTTCGTCAAAAACATCATTTCGGACAACATTCTCCCCGGCGACGTATATGTGCGCGCCAAGGAGCTGCATTTTACCACCGACGTGCCGCGCGCCGTGCTGCTGGTGCGTCAGGTGAACGTGACAGATATTGCTGTGCTCGAGCTGATCCAGAATATGTTCCCGGACCGGCAGCATGATTTTGTGCTCAGTGTGAGTGAGTCGGACATTGTCGTCATTAAGGAAATGACGCCGGACGAGACCTCGGAGGATATCTGCGCGCTGGCCGAGAGCATTGAGCACGCCGTACACACGGAGCTGCGCGTGCAGACGGTCATTGGCATCGGCACTACGGCCAATCACCTGCGCGAGCTGGCCGACCGCTACAAGGAGGCGCAGGTCGCCATCGAGGTCGGCAAAGTGTTTGAAAACGAAAAGCCGGTCATTCATTATGATAACCTCGGCATCGGCCGCATCATTTATCAGCTGCCGACAACGCTATGCGAGATGTTCCTGTCCGAAGCGTTCAAGAAAAACCCCATCGAGGCACTCGATGAGGACACGCTCGACACGATCAATCGCTTCTTTGAGAACAACCTCAACGTTTCGGAGACGGCGCGCAAGCTCTACGTCCATCGAAACACTTTGGTATACCGGTTGGAGAAAGTCAAGAAGATTACGGGCCTGGATCTGCGCGAGTTTGAGGATGCGATCCTCTTCAAGGTCGCGGTCATGGTAAAGAAATACCTCGACTCTCAGAACACCGCCAAGTTCTGAGCACTTACCCGGGCGGGCGTAAGCCCAACATATTGGAGGACATCTTATGGTTCAAATGAACGATGTGAAGATGGTCTACGGAAACACGGAGGCTGCGGCCCTCAATGGTATCTCATTTACGATCAATGAGGGCGAGTTCGTGTTTCTGGTCGGACCGTCCGGCTCCGGCAAGACGACGATCATCAAACTGATCACCGGCGAGCTGAGCCCCACATCCGGACAGATCACGGTCAACGGCTTTGACATGCAGGGCATCAAGCGCCGCAAGCTGCCGAAGCTGCGCCGGACACTGGGCGTCATTTTTCAGGATTTCCGCCTGATCGACAAGATGACGGTGTATGAAAATGTTGCGTTTGCCATGCGTGTGGTGGGGGCATCCAATAAGGAGATCCGCCGCCGCGTGCCGCAGGTGCTCGAGCTGGTCGGCCTGGCCGACCGGGAAAAGCGCTTCCCGGCGGAGCTTTCCGGCGGCGAGCAGCAGCGCGTGGCCATCGCCCGCGCGCTCGTGAACAATCCGCGCATGATCATCGCGGACGAGCCGACCGGCAACCTCGACCCGGTGCGCAGCCTGGAACTGATGCTGCTGCTGGAGAAGATCAACGAGCTCGGCACCACGGTCCTCGTGGTGACGCACGAAAAGGAACTGGTCGACGCTTTTTCCAAGCGCGTCATCTCCATCGACGCCGGAAGAGTCATCAGTGACGGATTGGACGGGTACTACGGATATGAAGCTGAATAGATTCAACTACCTGATGGCGCAGGGCGTGAAAAACATCTTCACGCACGGTTTCATGTCCTTCGCGTCGATCACGATCATCATCGCGTGCCTGCTCATCATGGGCAGCTTCTCGCTGCTGACGCTCAACATTGACGCGAACATCGACCGCCTGCAAAACCAGAACGAGGTCATTGCCTACGTCGATGAGACGCTCACGGAGGATGAGGCCCGGGCCATTGAGCCCAAGGTCGCCGCGGTGCCGAATGTTGCCTCGGTCGAGTTCGTCACGCGCGAGCAGGCCATGCAGACGTTCGAGGCCGAGTATGACTCCGACCTCTTTGACAACATTGACGCGTCGGTCTTCCGCCACCGCTATGTCGTGACGCTCGACGACCTGTCACTCATGAAGGACACGCAGACCGCGCTCAAGAACGTGGACGGCATCGCCGATGTCACGGCACATTTGGACTACGCGGAAAACTTCATCACGTTCCGGAACATTGTGAGCGTGGTCTCCGTCGTTTTGATCGTGATCCTCATTGCGGTGTCCCTGTTTATCATGACCAATACCATCAAGCTGGCCACGTTCGGCCGGCGTGAAGAGATTGCCATCATGAAGATGGTCGGTGCGACGAATGGCTTCATCCGTCTGCCGTTTGTGGTCGAGGGCCTTGTGCTCGGCCTGGTTGGCGGCTTGGTTGCATTCCTGCTCCAGTGGGGACTCTACAGCCTGATTGTCAGCAAGATCATGTCCACCATGGCGGCCGGTATCATCACGGTGCTCCCGTTTGCATCCGTGTCGCTGCCGTTGCTGCTGGTGTTCCTCGGCGTGGGTGTGCTCGTCGGTGTGTTCGGCGGCCTCACGGCCATTCGCAACTATCTGAAAGTCTAAGTCTGAAAGTCTAAGGAGGAAATCGAATGAAGATGAACCGCAAAGTCGTTCAATCCGTTATTTGTGTGCTGCTTGCGCTGATCTTTGTCATCTCGCTCATGACAGCGCTGATCCCGACCAATGCCAGCGCGGCGTCTCAGTCGGAGATCAACCAGCTCACGCAGCAGCGCAAAGAGCTGCAGGCCAAGCAGAAAGAACAGCAGAAGACCATCAACAGCCTGCGTTCGAAGAAAGCCAGCGTGGTGGATCAGAAGGCTGCGCTCGATAAGGAAAACGATCTGGCCCAGCAGGAGATCGAGCTCGTCAAGGAGCAGATCACGGCCTACGACCAGCAGATCGAGGACAAGGGCGTCGAGCTCGAGGCCGCCAAGCAGGAAGAAGAGGCCCAGACGGTCCGCTTCCGCAGCTGCGTGCGCCACCTTGAGGAGTACGGCCAGATGTCCTACATCGCCATCCTGCTCGAGGCGACCAGCCTGTCCGACCTCCTTGCCCGCATGGACATGGTCGGTGAGGTCATTGCATATAATAAACAGGTACAGGCCGACATGACGGCCGCCCGCGAAAAGGTCGAGACCGTCAAGGCGGAGCTCGAGGATGCCCGCACTGAACTCCAGGATAAGCAGTCCGAGCTCGAGACCAAGCAGGTTGCGCTGCAGCAGAAGGTGTCCGAGGCCAATGCGCTGCTCGCCGGCCTGGAATCGGATATCAACGCCTATAAGAGCGTCTACGATCAGTATGAGCAGCAGCAGAAGAACGTGCAGTCGCAGATCGACAAGCAGGTCGAGGAGCTGCGCCGCCAGGAGGAAGCAAACAAGAACAACAACCCCGGCTATGACCCGGGCAAAGCCAACGGCTCCACCGGCACCATGATGTGGCCGTGCCCGTCCTGCCACTACATCACCTCACCGTTCGGCTGGCGCTACCACCCGATCTATCAGACGCAGAAATACCACTCCGGTGTGGACATCGGCGCGAGCTATGGCGCGACCATCGTCGCAGCCGACGGCGGCACGATCATTACGGCCGGTTCTGTGTCCGGCTACGGCAACTGCGTCGTCATCAACCATGGCAACGGCATCACCACGCTCTACGGCCATATGAGCTCCATCGCGGTGTCCGTCGGCCAGAAGGTCTCCAAGGGCCAGACGATCGGTTATGTCGGCTCGACCGGCAACTCCACCGGCCCGCATCTGCACTGGGAAGTTACGGTCAACGGCGTGCGCCAGAACCCGCTCAACTATGCGAGCTGATTGGACATATTTTGATTGAATGAAACTGCCGGGCGGCCGGAAAATGGCTGCCCGGCTCATCTGCTGCATTGGGGGCTGCCCGGTGCGGGCAGCAATTGGATCCGGAGGGATAGCATGGACGAACACAAGCCACAGGAACAGGCACCGGAAAAAGTGCCGGCCCGCAGAAAAAGCGGCAGAATGCGCGGCTGGAAGGCGAGTATCCTTGCCTGTGTGACCTGCATTCTGGTGACTGCACTGGTCACGTCGATGATCTTTGTTGGCAAATTCGGCGGCAGCAGCAACTATAAGCTCGCGCTGAAGTTTGCGCAGGTCAAGCAGGTCGTGGACAAAGACTATATCGGCGACGCGGACGACACGGCCATCAGCGATGCCTCGTCGAGCGCGATCATCAGCGCCATCGGCGACAAGTGGAGCTATTACATGACGGCCGAGGAATACAAGGCCTACCAGATGTACTCCAACAACGAGTACGCCGGCATCGGTGTGACCATCCAGCTCGACGATAAGACGAAGGGCTTTCGCATCACGGCGGTGACGAGCGATTCCCCCGCGGCGAAAGCCGGCCTCAAGCAGGGCGACATCATCACGGCGATCGACGGGGAGAATGTCACGGGCAAGACGCTCTCGGACGTGCAGAGCACCATCCGCGCCAAGCTCAACAAGACGCTCAAGCTCACCATCCAGGATTCTGCCGGCAAGAGCCAGACCGTCACGCTCGACTGCACGGTCATCTACACCGACCCTGTGACGTATAAGCTCCTGGATAACGGCGTCGGTTATGTGCAGATCCGTAACTTTGAGACCGGCGGCGGCAGCCGTGCTGTGCAGGCGGTCGATAAGCTGCTTGACCTCGGCGCCAAGTCGCTTGTGTTCGACCTGCGCGATAACCCCGGCGGCCTGCTCTCGGAGCTCATTACGATCCTGGATCACCTGCTGCCGCAGGGCGATCTGTTCGTGAGCGTTGACGGTAACGGGAAAGAGACCGTCACGCAGAGCGACAGCGTCTGCGTCAAGGTGCCGATGGCGGTCATCGTCAACGGCAACACCTACAGTGCGGCGGAGTTTTTTGCAGCTGCGCTGCAGGAGTATGACTGGGCGACCATCGTCGGCCAGAACACGACCGGCAAGGGCCGCAGTCAGACGACCATCGCGCTTCCGGACGGCAGCGCCGTGCACATCTCGAGCCGGAAATATCTCACGCCCAACCGCGTGGACCTGTCCGAGCAGGGCGGCCTTGTGCCGGACGTTGTTGTGACCCCGGCCGCGGACAGCGATGTCGATGCGCAGCTTGAGGCGGCCATTGCCGCGCTGCGCTGAATGAACAAGTATACACGGAAATTTCAATGATATAAGGAGACGGATTATGGCGATCGACAGCAGATATAAGATGAGTCAGGAGCGTCTGGACACGCTCAAGGAAGAACTGCATTACCTCGAGACGACCCGCGAGAAGGAAGTCGCGGAGCTCATCAAGGAGGCGCGCTCATTCGGCGACCTGTCGGAAAACAGTGAGTACGACGAGGCCAAGACGGAGCAGGGCAAGCTCTATTCCCGCATTGCTGAGATCACGGACCTGATCGAGAACGCCGAGGTCGTGGAAAAGGTCGAAGTCGCGGCAGACGTCGTGACCATCGGCAGCCGCGTGCGCGTGCTCGATGTCGACGAGGACGTGGAAGAGGAGTACACCATCGTCGGCTCGCAGGAGGCCAACCCCATGGAAGGCTGCATTTCGGATGACAGTCCGTTCGGCTTTGCGCTCAAGGGTCACAAAGTCGGTGAGACCGTCACGGTCGCAGCCCCGGTCGGCGAGCTGCAGTTCAAGATCATTGCCGTCGAAAACGAAGACTGAGGAGCCCATCATGAACGAAGAGAGAAAGAACCAGCAGGCGGCGGCAGAGCCGTCCCTGTCCGAGATCCTTCAGATCCGCCGCGACAAGCTCAAGGCGCTGCAGGATGCCGGACGCGACCCCTTTGTGCAGACGCGCTTCGAGCGCAGTGCCTATTCGGCTGACATCAAGAACGATTTCGAGGCCTATGACGGCAAAACGCTGCAGGCCGCCGGCCGCATCATGTCCAAGCGCGGCATGGGCAAGGCTATTTTCTGTGACATTCAGGATGACCGCGGCCAGATCCAGCTCTACGTCCGCAAGGACGCTGTGACCGAGCAGGAGTTTGCCGATTTCCGCAAGTATGACATCGGCGACATTATCGGCGTGAGCGGCTATGCGTTCAAGACCAAGACGGGGGAGATCTCCATCCATGTGCAGCAGGTCACGCTGCTCAGTAAATCTTTGCGCCCGCTGCCGGAGAAGTTCCACGGCATGACGAATACAGAGCTGCGCTACCGCCAGCGCTACGTGGATCTCATCATGAATCCGGAGAGTAAGCGCAATTTCCAGATCCGCAGCCAGTTCGTGGCCTACCTGCGCCGCTATCTGGACGGCCTGGGCTTCATGGAGGTCGAGACCCCCGTGCTCAGTCCCATCGCCGGCGGCGCGACGGCGCGCCCGTTCATCACGCACCACAACACACTCGATATTGATATGTACATGCGCATCGCGACCGAGCTGCACCTCAAGCGCCTGATCGTCGGCGGCATTGAGCGCGTGTATGAGGTCGGCCGCATTTTCCGCAACGAAGGTATGGACACCAAGCACAACCCGGAGTTCACGACCTGTGAGCTCTATCAGGCCTACACCAACCTCGACGGCATGATGGACATTCTCGAGGGCATCCTCTCCGGCGCGGCCAAGGAGATTCTCGGCACGTATCAGCTCCAGTGGCTGGGCCACGATGTGGATCTTACGCCGAGCTGGCGCCGCGTGACCATGGCCGACGCCGTTAAGGACGTCACGGGGGCCGACTTTATGGCCATCCTTGGCGACGCGGACGCGGCGGTCGCCCTCGCCAAGAGCGTGGGCGTGGACATGGAAAACGTCGCCCACACGTGGGGCAATGCGCTCTATGAGACGTTCGACCAGAAGGTCGAGTCCACGCTCATCCAGCCGACGTTCATCACCATGTATCCCGTGGAGGTCAGCCCGCTGGCCAAGCGCAGCCCCGAGCAGCCCGCGCTCACCGAGCGCTATGAGATGTTCATCTGCGGCTGCGAGATGGGCAACGCCTTCTCCGAGCTCAACGACCCCATCGACCAGTACCAGCGCTTTAAGGCGCAGGCTGAAAAGCGTGCGCATGGCGACGAAGAGGCCAATATGATGGACGAGGACTTCGTCATGGCGCTCGAATACGGCATGCCGCCCACCGGCGGCTTGGGCTTCGGCATTGACCGCTGCGCCATGCTGCTGTGCGGCGCCAGCTCCATCCGCGACGTGATCCTGTTCCCCACGATGAAGCCCTTGGACTAAAATTCCACAATATATAGTGTCTGACGAAACCGGACGGCACAAGATGTAGCAAAAAGGGCTTACAACTACAACTTTTCTACAACTTTTGCTTGAAATCAGACGGCATCAGACGGGCCAAAATGAAGGGCAAATCCGTGTTTTTTATGCGGATTTGCCCTTTTTTGCAATTTTCACATTAGCACCAAATTACCCTTGATTGCCTCTGCTTTTTCCCTCATGTTTTCTTGCGTAATATGCGTGTAAATATCCATAGTTGTGGAAAAATCAGCGTGGCCCATCACTTGCTGGATAAACTTGATGTCGTTGGTGCTTTCACAGAGCCGCGTGCAGAATGTGTGTCTCATGTTATGTACGCTAAAATGCGGCAGCAGTTCCGGCTCACGATCTTCCAGTTCAGCCTGATCCATTTCTTCGGCGTTGTAGGCGATGGAGATACGCTGGATGGCCCGATTGATATTATGGGCACTGAGAAAGTAACCTTCCCGATTCCTAAAAAGGAAACCGTGATACCCATTCATCACAAGGTCTTCCGGATAGAGTGTGTCCATGACTTCAATCAATGTGCGGAGCTGTTCAGCAACCTGCGGATACAGGATAGGGATGGTGCGGGTGCCGCTGGCCGTTTTAGGGGTGGTGATATGAAAACCTGCTTTCCCATCGATCACGCGATAGATCAAGTTGTGATTGACAGAGATGGTGTTGTTCTCCAGGTCCACATCATTTTTAGTTAAGCCGGTACATTCCGCAACACGCATTCCCGTACCGAGCAGTACGACCATGACAGGCAGCCAGTGGCTATACATCGGTGACTTGGAAATGAACCGAAGGAAGTTCTTCTGCTGTGTCATGGTCAGCGCGATTCTTTTCTTCGGGGGCGCCCCGGCTCCCTCTGTTTTGAGAGAGCGGTAGACGCCTTTGCTTGGATTTTTTCGGATGTAGTCATCATCGACCGCCAATTCAAGCGTGGGGTGAATCAGGTTATTGATGCTTTCCAAGGAATTGACCGCAAAGCCTTTTTTCAAAAGCTTCGTGTAAAATGTCAGGATGTCGCTCTTTCGGATGTTGGGCAGGGGAATGTTGGCAAACGGCTCATCCTTCACATAGTTGCTCCAAAGATATTCGTAATTCGCCCGTGTAGAAGCCTTTAACTGGATCTTCGTATCCATGAGGACTTTGAACATATCATTTAGGGTGATTTTCATAGCCTCCTGGGTGCGAATACCGTCTTCGCTGTCACGGTTGAGCACTTTTTCTTTGGCCCGCAGGCTGGCAAGGTCAAAATCATAAATGTACTTTTTCTTCTTACCCAGCTTATAGACAAACATATAGCTGCCGTCTGAGCGTTGTGTTTCTCCTGGCCGCAGGTTGCGGCCTTTGTTGTCTTTTCTAACTTTTGGCATAGGCTGATACCTCCCGATGTTTTGTGTGTTGCTGTGCCCGGAATGGGCAAGGTTCTGTTAGCATGAGATCTCGTACAAATATTCCTTCACGCGCTGAACGCTCCAAAGGACACGAGAATTCATGGTAATGCGGGCGTGGGCCAGGTCGCCGATCTGGACGGCCGTGTGCCGCCCGCAGTCGAGCAGTTTGCAAAGCGATTCCGTATCGACCGCCAAGCACTGATCCGGTGAAAGGTCATTGGGTTTTCTTTTTTCCATAATTGCCCTCCTTTATTTGCAATTACATATATCCTTTACTGTTTGTAGAAGAAGGTTTTCAACAAAAACAATGAAGTCATTCAAATTCATCGGGAAGTGTAGGGTCTCTTCCAAAGGCCATTTCCTGCGCCGGGGCTTTCCGCCGCGTATTGCCAGGGCCCGCTGTGCGGTATTTCAATCGTGGGCGGGCTCCATGTGGTCATCGCACACTGTCCGCGATCCCTGTATAACTCCAATGGAAAAGGTTATGGGGCTTGTCAAGGTACAAAAAGAGCGTGCAGACTGACTATGGAGTCCCATGCCATGTCTGTACGCCCTATATATAGGAGATGGCGGCCAAATTTCTGCAAATCCTGTGCCTTTTGATGAGTTTTTTTGAGCAATGCCATTTTCAGCAACAGAAAGATACTATATATAGATGATATTCCTTGACTAACGCAAGATATTGTGTTACACTGTTTCTGTAATTGATTTTTGTGCGTTTTCCCCTTGTGGGATACAGACTTAGTTTCTGTACCGCGGATTGAAAAATCTGCATTGCACACGCAGTCAAGATTGTACTTGTGCCAGTAGTATTACTGCGCCCCTCTGGGCCGGTATATTACTGGCTTTTTTTGTTTTCCGGGACTTTTGCTCCCGTCAGCGAGGATGACTTTGGTTCATAGGCAGCTATGGACATCAGGCGTTACGCCCATTGTCACCCTCGCTTTTTTCTGCCCAAATGCCGGAAACGGCTTTGAGGATATACCAAAATTACAGAAAGGCAGGTATGAACATGAATGTAAAAAAGCGGAGTCAGGAGTCTCTGACGAGTAAGAGGAAACCGATGGAGATCTGGCGGCAGTACCAGAAGCTGAACCAGTCCGCACAGAAGCATTGCCCGGTGATTCGGGCGCCCGTCATTCCCCGCAGGACGCGGAGGGGGTGTTGAGTATGCTGGCAGGCAGTGTGGCTGTCAAAGAGCGGCATCAGCCCCGGGTGCTGGTGGAAACGGCAGGCTTGTCCGAAGAAGAATGGCTTGCTTACCGCCAGAAAGGCATTGGCGGCAGCGATGTTGCGGCTCTGCTGGGCATTTCACCGTGGCGGACGGCCCGGGATCTGTTTTATGACAAGCTGAACATTGCCGTGGTCGAGGACCATGAGGACAACTGGGTGGCCCTGGAGATGGGACACCTGTTGGAACCGTTGGTGGCGAAAATCTTCCAGCATCGAACTGGCTACAAGATCTATCAGATCAAAAAGATGTTCCAGCACCCGAAGTATCCCTGGATGCTGGCGGATGTGGACTACTTTGTAGAACTGCCGGACGGCACCACCGCTATTCTGGAGATCAAGACCACAAACTACAACGCCAAAGACAACTGGTGGCTGGATGGTGAGGAAACCATTCCGGCCTACTATGAGTCCCAGGGACGGCATTACATGGCCGTTATGGATGTGGACCGCTGTTTTTTCTGCTGCCTGTATGGCAACAACGAGCAGGAAAGCATTATCCGTGATATGCAGAGAGATCTGGCCTATGAGGATGAGATGATTTTCCTGGAGCAGAATTTCTGGGAAAATCATGTGCTTACCAGAACGCCGCCGCCTTACACCGAAGATGGCGACCTCGTGATCGAGAGCGTGCGCCGGTACACTGGCCCCGCTGACAAGGAGGCCCCCGCTGTATCACTCGACCTGCCCCTGACGGCCAAGCTGATGCGTTTTCTCCAGCTCCAAGAGCAGAAAAAAGGCGCAGAAGCAGGCAAAAAGGAAATCGAGGAAGATATGAAGCGGCTGAAGGCTGCCATCATTGCCAAAATGGGGAAAAGCTGCAAAGCCATCTGCCAGCAGGATGGGGTGAACTATACCGTCACCTACAATCCGGTGCGGACCCCCGGTATTGACAAGGATAATCTGAACAGGCTGAAGCTGGAACATCCGGACATCTATGAGCAGTATGTGACTGTTTCCGTGCACCGCCGCTTCACGGTCAAGAGTGACGCCGAGGCGGCATAAAAGGAGGGAAAAAAGAAGTGATCCATAGAGGAACTTATGACGGGACGATCTACCACAACCCGGTGAACAAGTTCTGCATCATCAGCGTAAAGACCGCTGATAAGGAGGTGCCCCAGGAGGCCCGTTCCACCCGCCGGTACAGAGATCATCTGATCCGCTTTGTTGCGACGGGCTATGAACTGCCCCGCACGGACGCGGTAGAGCTGGAACTGGACGGCGAATGGACAAAGGGCAAATATGGTGTGCAGCTTCAGGTGGAACAGTGGCGCGAGATCGTTCCCAAGACCAAGGACGGCGTGGAAGGCTATCTGGCCTCCGGCCTCATCAAAGGTATTGGGCCGGCGACTGCCGCGCAGATCGTCTCCCGGTTTGGCGTGGAAACGCTGGATATTCTGCAAAACCACCCCGAGCGGCTGCTGGAGGTCAAGGGCATTACGGAAAGCAAGCTGGAGGACATCAAAACCTCGTATGCGGAGAGCCGGATGCTCCAAGACCTGATGACGCTGCTCTCCCCATTCAAGATCACGCCGAAAACGGCCCTAAAGATTTACCAGCACTTTGGGCCTGCCAGTGTGGATATTTTGAAAAAGAGTCCCTTTGAGTTGTGCCAGGTATCCGGTTTTGGATTTCTCCGGGTAGATGCCATCGTTCAGAAAAACGGCGGCGACCTGCATGACCCCATGCGGGTCAAGGGCGCACTGTTCTGGGCGCTGGAGGACAGCAAGGGCGGCAAAGGACATTTGTTCCTGCCTGGTGAAACTTTGCGGAAGGAGGCTCTTCGGCTTCTCAACGCAAAGATCCCCGTCCCGTCTCTCCGGCTTCATGAACAGGAGGTCGCGGATGTGCTTCAGGACATGATTCTTCATGGCGAGGTGGTATCCGTCAAAGATAACATCTACCTGCCCCGCACATTCGCACAGGAAGATGAAACGGCCCGGCGTATTGCCATGCGGCTGATAGAGCCGTCTGCGCCGGAGCGCATTGAGCAGGCGCTGGAGCAGGTCAAGCGTGAAATGGGGCTTGTGCTGTCTCCCAAACAGGAGGCAGCGGTCTACGCGGCTTACCGCCACAGCCTGTCCATTATCACAGGTTCTCCCGGCACCGGCAAGACAACGGTGCTCAAGACCATTTTGGAAGTCTACCGCCGCCTGCATCCGAAAGGCGAAATCGTTCTGATGGCGCCGACCGGCCGTGCCAGCCGTCGCATGGCGGAAAGCACTGGCTTTGACAAGGCGCGGACGCTCCACAGCGGCCTGGGCCTTGGCAGTGAAGAAGATGACGCCAACCGCAGCAGACAGCAGGAGCCGTTGTCGGCGAACCTGATCATCGTGGACGAGTTTTCTATGGTGGATATGTGGCTGGCAGACAAATTTTTTTCCCGCATCAAGGATGGGGCCCGTGTCGTTCTTGTGGGCGACCCCGACCAGCTCCCCAGTGTGGGCGCCGGGACTGTGTTCCGCGAACTGATCGACTGCGGCCTGATTCCCGTCACAGTGCTGGACCAGATCTTCCGCCAGTCCAAGGACAGCCTGATCGCTTATAACGCCAAATTCATCAACGAGGGCAACACCAAGCTATATTTTGGGCCGGACTTTGTATTTATGGCAAGCGATAACCAGGCAGAGGCCGCGGAGCGGATCATCGCCCGTTACTGCCGGGAAATCGCGGAAAGCGGCATTGACCGGGTGCAGATTTTGTCCCCCTTCCGTTCGGAAGGCGCCGCGTCGGCGGAACAGCTTAACGAGGCCATCCGCGAGGTGGTCAACCCGTTCCGCTCTGCCGAGGAAGAAATCAAAATCGGCGTCAAAGTGTTCCGGGTAAACGACCGGATCATGCAGACCAAAAACACCGCCAAGGTGTCCAACGGCGACCTGGGATTTATCCGCTATATCAAAGACGATGAAGATGGCAAGCGTATCGGTCTGGACTTCGGTGTGGGCCGAGAACTGGAATACAGCGTAGAGGATATGGTCAATCTGGACCTTGCCTACGCCACCACCATCCACAAGGCAATGGGCTCTGAGTATGAAACGGTCATCATGCCGCTTTTGAAAGCGCACACCGTCATGCTCTACCGCAACCTGCTCTATACCGGCATCACCCGAGCCAAAAAGCGCGTGGTGCTGATCGGCCAAAAGCAGGTGCTGTTTATGGCGATCCACCGGAATGAAATCGTCAAGCGGAATACGCTTCTGGGCACGCGCATCGGTATGTACTATAAGGCCTATGCCAAGCGGGCCGGAATCCCGGTCCCGGCAGCTCTGGAAGAAGAACTGAAATACGCTGGTTAAAAAAGAGGCGCAAGGTGCAGAAAATTGCCCCGCGTCTCCTATTTATTACACAGGAAGGAGTATATGACATGAACGACAGCAATGCGAAAACGATGTACGAAACTGTGCCTGCGGCCGCTGAACTGAACAAGGTGCCGGGCTTTGACCCGCTCAAGTTCCTCCGCCGCACCAAGGACACCCTGAAACTGGACCTGCCCTACCAGAAACTCTGGTTCCGCATGGCCCATCCCAACGGCCGTATGCGTCTGACGGCGCTGCGGATCACGGAGCAGATGGCGATTTTTGAGGCCAAGGTATTCCTGGACCGCAGTGACGCGGAGCCGTTCAGTATGAGCACGGCCCAGCAGACTACCCAGGACAGCCGCGACTTCGTGAAAGCGGCCCAGAATGAGGCGCTGAGCCAGGCCCTTACGGACGCAGGTTTTGGCATCCAGATGATCAGCGCCGGCGCCCAGGCCGACCTGGTGGAGAAAAGCATTGAAACGCCGGTCAAGAAGGCCGCAGAACCGCCTGCCGGGCCGGCGGCACGCACGGCACCGCCGCAGGAGCCCCACAGCGCCCCGCAGAAGGGCGATACGCCTGCTGAGGTGAAATCCCTTGCCAGCCCCGTCAAAACGCCGCAGAGGGCGTTTAAGGGCGCAAAGGCGGCAACCGTGACAACTGCCCCGCCGGAGGAAAGCACTGCTTCGGAAACGGTGGAGCAGCACCTGCCGGTAGAGCCTGAGAGGACATTCGATACGCTCCCGGTTGGGCCTTCGCCAAAGGTAGAGCAGCCGGCGGATGAAAATGAACAGGCGGATGAATTGCCTGTCCGCGGCAATGTAACGGAGCTGCCGGTCCAGCACACGGAGGAATCCGAACCTGCCGCCGAGCCTATGCAGCCCGAAGATGACGCTGCCGGGGCGGCGGATACTGCGGTGGATACCCCCTCTTACACGAAGGACACGCCTATGGAGGATATTCTGCAGGTCATGACGCTGGAACAGGCCCAGCAGGTCATCGTAGACGATGGCATCTGCAAGGGCATGACGATTGCCCAGGTGGCCGAGAAGCGGCCTGTCAACCTGCGGTATTACTTGATCCCGGGCAAAAGCAAAAACAACATGGTCCGCGCTGCCGCCCAGCTGGTTTTGAATTCGCTTCAAAAGGCCGGCTGATATGGCCCCCGGCGAGGGCATGAAGGGAGGAATGACAGATGGGCTCGTACCCGGATGAATTTCCCTTCGGTATCATGGAAGTTGTGGAACTGCTGCACCTGCGGGTCAGGCGCCAGCAGGCAAACAGCGTCTATGTGGACTGCCCGTTCTGCGGTGACCGCCGCGGGCGGATGAATGTCAATTTCGTCAAAAATGTCTGGCGGTGCAATCACTGCGACGAACATGGCGGAATGCTGGCGCTATATGCAAAATTGAATCACACGACGACCTCTGACGCTTATTGGGAAATTGCAGAAGCTCTGTGTGACAATACCCACGAGGAACACGCACGCTCCGGGAATGAAGCCCAACAGCAGCCGGTCAGCACCGGGTCCCCATCTTCGGGGGCCCGGGCGGCCGCTGCAGGTTATTCTTCTTCCGAGCGAAAAACTGTGCCGCAGTCGGACAAAGCCAGCCCGGCCGAGATCCATCAGACGCTATCCCTCCTGCTGGCCCAGCTTACGCTGCGGCCGGCACATCGGGAACATCTGCGTTCACCAAAGCGTGGGCTGTCTGATGAACAAATCGAGGCGCTGGGCTTTAAGAGTACCCCGCCGCCCTTCTTATGCCGCTCTATCACGGACCGGCTGATCAGGCAGGGATGCAGGGTGCAGGGCGTACCCGGATTTTACCGGGACGACAGCGGCCACTGGACAATGGCATTTTATAAGAAGACCTCCGGCATCCTGATCCCCGCCATAGGCTTTGACGGCCGGCTTCAGGGATTTCAGATCATGCTGGATGTACCGCTGAAACACAAGGATGACCCGCCGGAGAAACCGGGGGCCAAGTACATCTGGTTTTCCTCTTCCTCAAAGACAGACGGGACAGGCTCCGGCAGCCCGGTACATCTGATCGGTGACCCATCCGCCCGGGTGGTCTATGTGATCGAGGGGCTGCTGAAAGCAGATATTTCCCATTGTCTGACCGGGCGCACCTTTGCCGCGATTGCCGGGGCCAACAACACCAGCCCGCTGGATCCGTTGTTTGCCCTTTTGGCGCAGAACGGCACGGAGGAAATCATTGAAGCCCACGATATGGACAAGTACAACAATCAAATGACGATGGCCGGGGCGTCGAAAATTTATCTGACGGCCCGGAAGTATGGCATGAACTGCCGGAGGCTGACCTGGAATCCCAACTATAAGGGATTTGACGATTGGCAGCTGGCACTTCGCCGGGAAAATCAACGGAGAAAGGAGATCGATAGACTTAGTTTTAAGGCGCAGTACCTCCGCGGTTTGTGTGAACTGGCGCATATTGAGGACTGCATCGAACTATGGCAGCACTTGGCTGAAAACAAAACCTGCCTGACGGAGTATCTTGGTTTGACCAGAGAGGAACATGAAACCTTCCTGCAGAAAGGCGGGGATGCCCTCGGCGCCCTGCTGGAACCCCAGCGGCGGAAACAGAGGTTTGTACTCTATCAGCTGGAACTGGACGAGCAGAAAGCCATCCCGTTTGCGTTTAAGGAACTCACGACGCTGCAAAAGGCCGGTTATGAACAACCGCCCGCCGCCATGTACCGCATGGTCGGGGCTGGCGAAATCTACTGCCCGGTGGAACAGAGCGACGCGGAGATTTTGAAGCGCCTGTTTGCTGACTGCCGGGAGGGATTGCCGGAGGACTGTCACGGGCGGCCAATGGCGCTCTCTGATGTGGTAGAACTGGACCATTCTCCACGAAGGGTTTACTACTATGTCAATGGGGAGCATGAATTTCCGCAGGTCAAGTTTTCACCCATGCTTGCCAAGAAAGATATCAAGGAAGGGACATAAAGAGGCTTCAATGGTTGTTGTAAATGAGACGAAGAGAGGGCAGCTTCTGGCGCTTCTGGAACAATGCGCTCATTTGAACGCTGATGTGCAGCCTCGCACGGAGCAGGGATATTTTACGGTGACGGTTCCGCCGCCGTGGAATGGCCCGGCCAGGCAAAAAGCGCAGGAGATGCAGAACAGGATCAAGAAATGGTCGGAACAGTATCCCAATGTGATTTGTTACTGTTTCGACAGCTTCAGCACATTACTTTATGTGCTGTGACACAGGTAAACGATGGCATGGAACAGGTTTTATCCTGATCCATGCCATTTTTGTCAATGGAAAGGAGTTTATTATGGGATATTTTTCGGAAATGTCGCTGGATATGCAGGAAGGCCGCAAGCCGTCTGCCGCCGCGCCCACCCGCGAGTACGCTTTTGAGGACGGAGAAAGCTTTGACGAACTGCCGGTGCCGCCGGCCGGCCGTCAGCCCGCACCGCCTGCCCCAGAGCCGGCGACGCAGTCTGCTTTTGAGGACGACGAGGATTTGGATGAGGCCCCGGACGAGCTGGAACAGTCTGACGAGGCCGAGTCTCCCGCTGAAGAAACCGATGAGGGGGACAATGCCGATGAGGGTCAGGCGGAGCCTGCCAAGGCCGATGCCTCCAATGTGGATGCTGACGAGGAAAAGCGCCGTGCCGAGCATGAGGCCGCCGAAGCCAAACGGAAGTCTGAGTGGGAGGCGAAACAGGCGGAAAAGAAGAAGGCCCTGCAGGAGCAGATGGACCGCTTGGCCGCTATGAGCGATGATGAGGTAGTGGCTGCCTCCATGCAGCGGGTCAGCGGCGATGTGGAGAAACTGACCCGGCGCAATATGAAAGAGTGCGTGTCGGAATATATCCAGACCAAGTGCCTGGAAGATCCGGCGTTTGCCCGTCTCACCATGCACCCAAAGAAAACGATGGTCCACTGTTTCCAGTACATCAGCCGCAAGGCGTGGGAGTACATCCAGGATGAACTGAAAGCAAACGGCATTCAGCCGGGCCAGGGCAGCCAAGGGTATGGCTGCGATATTCCGGATGACCTGTGCTATCAGTGGTCGGAGGACTACTTCCGTGACATGGATGCCAAAGAGGATCAGGAGGAGGAAGAAAAGTTTGTCCCCCGCCCCTACTACGGCAAGTCTTCCGTGAAGTCCTCTAAGAAAAAGAAAACCGAAAAAAAGCCTGCCGAGAAGAAAAAGCCGGAGCCCAAGCCGGAACCGGAAAAGAAACCCGCTGCCGACGGCCAGCTGTCTCTGCTGGACTTCGGTATAGCAAAGGCAAGCTGAGGAGGCAGAATATGATTGCATATAAAGGTTTTCGGCCCGGCATGATCTGCATCGGTTATCAGTTTCAGATGGGCCTCAATGTGACGGAAAAGGCCAACTGCCGCCAAAATGGATTCCATTGTGCGGAGGACCCTCTGGACTGCCTGAGCTATTACAGCGATGTAGACCATTCGGAATACTACATCGTCAACGCCGGTGGGGACATCGACGAGGACGAAGTGGATTCCAAGATCTCCTGTACCGAGCTGACCGTCCTTAAACGGCTGACGAAAGAAGAACTGTTCCTCCACGGCCTTGCCTTTATGGCGGACCACCCCAAGCGAAAGTGGAACGAACATGTACGGAAGGACAGAGCTGAAGCATGGAGCGGCTATGCGGCAGTCCGCGGCGCTGATCCCATAGCCAAGGGCCGCCGGAAAGGCGATGTGTTGGCGTTTGCCAAGGAAGACCCGGCCACCGGCTGCATCCAGCAGATCGTGGTGGCTACCATTGATGGAAAGACGCTTTTGCCTGATGTCTGGTATGGAGCAAATCTTGAGAAAAGGATGGTGAGTTAATTTGAAGAAATCCATGCTTCAAGCGATGCCGGCGCTGACGGCATCGCAGGAGATGAAAGAAGTGGCGATGGCGGATGAGCCAAAAAAGGAGACGACTTATTATGGCCACACCTATACTACCCGCACCTATTTCGCGTTTATGAATTGTCTGGTGCAGGATGGTGTTCTGAAAGCCGCCTTTTTTCTGCCGGATCATCTGCGGCTGGATGGTAATAATCCTGCTTATGAGGTATTTATCGACAAGGAAAACAGCCAGTTTTTGACCTACGATCACTTAGAGAAAAAGTGGCGGGATGCAAAACTGGACCGTTTGGAATGGCCTGGCAGGAACTACTACGCTACCTGCTGGGTCAGCGAGGAAGATGCGGCCTTGGTTCAAGACTATTTTTCCGGCGAGCGCGGTGGCGATCTCGGCATTCTCGACTTTCAAAGGAATGTGAGGGACGAACAGCTGGAACGGCGCCACAAACGGATCACTGACCCGTGGGACAAGGATCTGGCGCAGGTGCCGAAATTGCCAAAAGATTGGAAGCGGTGGGCCGACAAGGTGGCCGTGCGGGAAAATTTTATATTTTACCATTACAAGCGCGGCGGAGCCAAAACCGGTTACTGCACCTTCTGCGGGAAGGAGGTGCCCATTTCCGGGCACCCCTACCACAACAAAGAGGGACGCTGTATCCGCTGCCGCCATCCTGTGGTGTTCAAGGCTTTGGGGCGCGCAGGCTATTTTCAAACAGATAAGTATTATGCTTATCTGGTCCAGCGGTGCAGGGATGGATTTGTCGTTCGGGAATTCCGGGCGGACAGGACCTACCGAAAGGATACCCTGCCGCACAGCGAGCCCTATTGGCATGAGTTCCGGCGTTCGATTTATGACCGCACCGGCGAAATCCGTTCCTATTACTGGGGGATGTACTGCCAGCGGGAAACACGCTGGATCGCGGGAAGCCCCTGCTATTACGCTTATTATGGTGATCAATCCGGCCGGGTATATGGAAAGACTTTGCCCAGCCTGGAGAAAAAAGAGCTTCGTCAAACCGGCTTGGCCGAGTGGATACGAAGCCATCCGATCACTGACCCTGAAAAATACCTGGCAGTCTGGAAAAGGCTTCCCCAGATGGAGCAGATCTGGAAGGCTGGACTGCAGCGGCTGACAAAGGAGTGTTTCCATAACTGCGACAACGTGCGGAAGCTGGTGCTGAACCCCAGTGAGCCCGGGCTGATCCGCGCTCTGGGTCTGGATGCCTCAAAATTCCGCCGCCTGCGGCAGATGGATGGAGACACAGAAACTTTGGCCTGGCTGCAGCTTGAGAAGCGGACCGGACAGCGTATTACGGACGACATGCTTCGCTGGAGCAAAAAGGAACAGATCAGCGCCAAGGATCTGGTGTTTATCGCAGACCGAATGAGCCTGGTGCAGATCAAAAATTATCTGGAGCGGCAAAAAGAGTATTTTGATGGCAGCTGCCAGCAGGCGCTGACCACCTGGCAGGACTATCTTGCTATGGCGGAACGGCTGCACTATGACACCAGCGATGAGATCGTCTACCGTGTGCGAAAACTGCGCCAGCGGCACGATGAACTGGTCCTTCAGAGTGAAGCCGGGAGTCTGGAAGAGCAGGCGTCAAAAATGGCGGCGAAATATCCCCATGTCAATGCTATCTGTGTGGAACTGCAGGAAAAATATGCCTACAGCGATGACGACTACACGGTGCTTGCGCCCCAAGACATCTTTGAAATCATCAAGGAGGGGCGGATGCTTCATCACTGTGTCGGCAATGATGGCGCCGGCGAGCGGTACTATGACCGCATGGAACGCCGGGAAAGCTTCATCATGTTCCTGCGCCGGACGGAGGAACCTAACGATCCTTACTATACTCTGGAGATTGAACCAGATGGAACAGTTCGTCAGAAGCGCACTTTGTTTGACCGGCAGTATGAAGATATTGAACAGGCAACAGAATTCCTGATCAAATGGCAGAAGGTCATTGCGGCCCGCCTTACCGGCCGCGACCTGAAGCTGGCCGAACGGAGCCGTGAGCTGCGGAAAGAGGAATTTATCCAGATGCGAAAAGACCGTGTGATTATCCACACCGGGCATCTGGCTGGCCGTCTGCTGGCAGATGTGCTGCTGGCCGACTTAATGGAAAATACGGAAGTCATGCAGCCGCAGGCGTTACCTGCCGCCGCGTGAGACAGGTTCAATGGCCGGGCGTCCTTTGGGGCGTCCGGCCCACTTTTATAGAATGGAGGTCCCTGATGGGGAAAAAAGGATTTGAGTATGAGATACGCGGTTACAGATATGCGCCTGAGAGTTTCCGTGCTTTTAAAGGGCTGCCGGGACAGAAAATGGAGCAGATCCCACTGTCAGATGAACAGCGCCGGAAAATGGGCTATCTCTGTATGACCAAAGGCGGTAAGGCTGGTGTAGCTTATGTAAAGCATATCGAACGGGAGCGGGAACGCAAGTGCCGTCTGTATATGACCTATGGCTTTCTGATCAAGGAAAATCCACACAGATATGTGTACTGTGCGGAGCTGCGATGCAGGGAAAGCGACCCGCTGGCGGTGCGTCTGGATACCCTGCGTGCGTTCCGGGAACATCTGGCTCAGTATGGAGGCCGTATTGAACAGAGTGTGGAATGCGAACTGGATGGGAATTACCGCCCCGTCAAAGTACGGAAGAATTATGAGACTGCCGATTTGAACCGGCCGGTAGTGGTCTGGCTTTATACGGCGTGAAAGGAGAACTCCATGAAACAGCTTGGAAATCTGGCCGTGGTCTGCGCCCAGCGCCCCGATGTGCTGATGCAGATTTATGGCAGCGAGGTAAGCGTACACACAGGAGAGGGGCCGGAACGGGCCGTCCTCACAGCAAAATGGGATGATGATGAGACGATCCAGAGCATCATCCGGGAATTGAATTTTGGCCGGTATGCCCCGGACAGGGAAAGGATGGTGCGGCATGATTAAAAACCTGAACCAGCTCAAACGCATTCTTCGGCCTGGTATGCGTCTGGAAGTTATCGGCCACTGCCGGCCGGGGTGCATTGGGCAGCTGCGGGAGGTCACTTGGGTCAATACCCAGGGCTTTTATACCAAAACGCTCAATCCGCCCGATCCGAAGCTCAATGCGGCAAACGAGGGGCGCGGCGCCATCCTCTGGTGGGGAGCCGCGCGCACCTGGGAATTTGAAGATGGGGTGTGTAAGTCGTACACCCGTAGCGAACATACGGCGGAGACGCTGATTATGGCGTTCCGTGTTTTAGAAAAGGAGGCGGCCTGATGGACCAGAATTTGTTGACGAAGCAGCGGGAGCTGAACGACCGGCTCAACCGCTACCGGAATGAGTATTACAATCTCAACAGCCCAAGCGTCAGCGATGCGGTCTATGACCGATTGTTTGAGGAGCTGCAGGAGTTGGAAAGTGCAACGGGCGTCCAGATGTCAAATTCACCCACCAATACCGTAGGATACCGGCGGGCATTGGCCGCAGTGAAAAGGAGGGAAATATTGTGACCCAAGAAATTATACCTGCATACAGCACCTTCCAGAAGGACATAGATCTTACGCTGTATCACGCCTTTGCTGAATTGGTTGTACAGACAGCCCAGGACGGTGAGGCGAGAATCCTTTACCGTCAGCTGGAAGCGAGACAAATCTGGCAGGAAGATCAGAATGTTTCCAGCTATTTTGAAGCTTACAGCCTGCGCTATCCCGGCGAAGTGCTGGAACGCTTCGAGGAAAAACTAGGGACAGACATACGCATCCTGCGCGCGCTGGCGCTGGCCCTGGGCTACACCCGCCGGTGCCAGGCCGACACAATGTTTGTGGGCAATCAGCGGAACGATTTTATTCAAAAACTTCGCAGGACCACCGGGACGGATGTTTACCTGCAAGGCGCGCTCTATCTGCTGGAAACCGACGCTCTCCGGCGCCGCACGCGGCTGGATGAACTGGCCTCCAGGGAATACGCCAGGACGGAGGAGGCTCTGTTTGTGCTCTCCCTGTTTGATGATCCGGAGACCGGCTATCAGGCCATGCGGCCGCAGCTGACGCGGCTGTTTGGACCAGAAAGGACGATTTCTATAGCATGGGATTTTGGCGTGCTGGAATGGTTCATTCGTTTCTACGCTGAAGAGGCAAAACGCTATCGGGGAAAAAACGATCTGGTATTGCGGACGCTGATGAAGCTGCCCTACATGAACATGAAGCCGGACAGCCGGGAATTTTCGGTTTTGCATACTGCCGGGTACAGCATGGAAGAGATTACAATGGCAAATTCCCTGGCGGTGTGGGCCGACCGGATACCGGACCGGCTCTCATCCAAAGGCATTGTGGCGGAAAAGATCGCGGTGGCCTGCGTCCGAATGCTGCTGAACGGCCCGGATGGACAGCCGGAAGAGATCTATGCGTACATCAGCTGGCTGTTCCAGGTTTACAAGAAATTTGAGGTCAGGTACGAGGGATATCAGGATCTCTGGGCAGCCATCCAGACGGGGCTTGCACCCACAGCCCCCCAGACTATCCTCTGGATGAATCAAACAATTAAAAGACAGTTCCCTTATCGCTTCGATGTATTCGACCCGCGATACGACATTCTGGCAAACGAGCTGAGTAATGAGGAATATGCGGAACTGTTTACCGTGCAGATGCTCCGTTCCCGTGCGGCGATCCCGCTGCGGCGTTGGCTTACGCGGTATCAGGCCCTGACTGGTGCGGAGTATATTGAGTATTTTAACAAGCGCCATTGGCTTACGCTTCGCAGCTTTGTTTTGCTGGTGGAGCGAAAGGAGATCAATTTGTGGCAGTTTTTTGAGCAGCACAAGGGGGACGGGGCTCGTGCCCATCCTCTGGAGCTTTTAGAGGAATATGCGCTGAAAATCTCCAGCTGGCGGTGCTTTCGGTTCGCGCAAAAGCTGTTCAGTCAGTACACCTTCTCCCAGCTACAGGAAATTTTCGGAGATAACTTTTATTTCCACCAGAAGTTTGTCAAGAAGGAAAGCTATTATAACAAAAAAGTCCAATCGTTCTCTATGGTCCGGCCGTTCCTGACAGCGGAGCAGCACCGCCAGCTTTATGACTGGATCGATGCCTCGCTCTTTCAGACAGAGCCGGAATACTATGATTCGTTTGTCCTCTGTGCCCTGAAGGCCCCGGTGATCCAGCGCATCTATGACAAACCGCTGCTGGCGTCTGTGCTGCGGCAGCTTCTGACACACGATGCCTGCAGTGGCTACGAAGTAAATCAGTTAAAGGAGCGGTTCTATTCCAAGGAAGAAATGGAGGCCGACCGAAAAGCCACCGCCGAACAGGAAGAACAGGAAAAGGAACGCCAGTGGCAGCAGCAGGTCATGAAATGTCAGGAGAAACTGGCAAGTTGCTATAACGGCAGCGCGGAATCCCTGATCCAGTTCATGCACGGATATCATTTTGGTGAGATCAGGAAAGCTGCGCTGGGTATGGTCTATGAAAAATTGCTGGAATGGCCGGCAGGCTGCGCTCAGACCCTTGAGGCGGCGGAAATGTGGAAATTTTTTGAGCTGTGCGGGAGTCTTGTGATGTATGAGCCTCGGCCGCGCAGAGAGATATTGACAATGGTGCAAACCATCGTAGGAGGTGAAGCAGCATGACAAACACATTGAAGCATTTAGCCCTGCTCGCCCGCATGGAGAGCAGCGGCCTGAAACTGGGATTGACGGGAAAATTCCCGGAGGATGCCCTGGACCAGACCTGCGAGCGGGTGGAAACTTTTCAATTACAGAACAGGCTCCGCACCGGAAATGACAATACGCAAATTCAAAAGGAACTTGTACGGACGCCGGAATTTGCGGCGCTCTACTATGCGCTGTGCAATGATGGGGTGGATGACCGGTCGATCACAAGTATGCTCCAGTCGGCTATAACCTGCGATGAGCAGTTGACGCAGTATCCCAAAGAACAGGTGCTGGCGGCAGCGGGAACGGATATCCCGTTGTCCCTGCGATTTTATTACATGAAATTCTACCTGCCGTTTATCAAGTATGAGGAAGAAGGAGAGGCCATCATTGACAACATCAATGCCTTCCCGGCCACAGAACGGGAGGAATTATCCGCATTGACGGACGCACAGAAGAACATGATGCGGCAGCCGTTTCTCGGCCCGTACCTGTTCAACTGGAACAACAATGCGCGCGAGGCGCTGGAGCTGCTGGAACAGAACCAGCCCCTTCAGCGGGTCCTGACACTGCTCTACCGGCAGGGGGTGGCGCTTGATCTGAACGCGGCACGGCTCAAAGACCTTTGCTGGGTAGAGACGGCCGATGTGATGAAATTCCGCCGCCTGCTGGCCGCCTTTGAATATGATACCGAAGACCTCGATGCCTTTTTTGAGCGGTGGCTGGAAAATCACGCGGGGCAGTATGACCTTAACTGGTTTATCTCGCACACAGCGCCGCTGGACAAAGGACAGCGGCAGGAGATCCTGCGAAATGACCTGAGTTATCTCAATGCCCTGTACTCCGGGAGGCTCCATCTGGATTTCAGCTCTATCCGGCGCCATCAATTCCCTATCCTCACTTATGCAGTGCGGCATGGGAAGAAGCATTTTCTGGATCTGGTGAGCGAGCACAGCGAGCTGTTCCTTTCGCTGGGACGGTATGCGCTGCTGTTTGAGGATAAGTTCTGTGAACACTGCAACCTCAACAGCCTCACAGCCAGGAACCTGCAGGCGTGCGATACAGTAGAACGCGGCTGCAGCCATTTTGACCTGCTGGAAGACGGCAGGCAGTACACCTTTGAAGAGATGTGGCTGCTGTGGCAGCAGGATGAAATCTATGTCCGGCTCTATGCCATGCTGACGCCCCTTTCCGTGGACAGACGGCTGCTCACTTTGCGCCAGCTATTGAAGCATGGGCTGGTCAGCCACCACATGGAAGACCAGGAACTGGAACAGCTTGCCCGGTGTCTGCTGGAAAAGCCGTTCAGTGAGTGGTATCGAGGCGCTTTTGGACACATCCGCGGCCTGACCCGGAGGACTGCCATGTGGCTGCTGCGGAAATATGAGCAACTGCGGGTATTTATCCCGGAGATGCAGTCCGAGGCGGACGCGATCTTTGCGCTCAACAACGGGGCGGTGATTGCCGGCCAGGAAAACTGGACGCAGGTTCGTGCCGCTGTTTTGACGATGGATCGGGACTGGCTTGACCTGAAAGAAAGGTTTTCCATTACCGATGAATTTGTGGAGCAGCACAGGGAGCCGGTCACCAATTTCCTGCTGCGCGGCGGCAGTGCGATGGTGCGTGCTCTGTACGGCTACCTGCAGGGTGACGATAAGGCTATCGAGGCCCTGAGAAGGATCGTACAGGCCGAACTGATGGGCCAATTCTATGCGTTGAAATATTTTGCCGATGACCTGCGGCGGGAGATCCGTTATCCCATCAGCGAGGTGCAGGAGGCAGCATGGAAACCCAATCTCACACTGAAGCGGGGAGCATTTTCCGCGGAAGAAGCGGATGATTTCTACTTTACGATGAGGCTGGGAGAATTGCCCCGCACCACATGCCTTTCCTGCTGGGACGGAAACCAGAGGGACTGCCTGCTGGCAGCTTTCGATTCCAACAAGAAGATGATCTTGATTCGGAAAGGTGAAGATATTGTGGGCCGCGCCTGCATCCGGCTGACAAAAGGGGCGTTCCAACGACCTGCGGACTTTAATTTTTCTTTTGCTGATCTGGCTCAAGTGCAATCGGCGGATAAAAAGCGCGCTGCTGACGAAATGCTGGTTCTGTTTTTGGAGCGCATCTATACTTCCAGATTGAACGATGAAGAAGTGAAAACCGCAATGAAGCTGGCCGTTTCCCTGGTGACGCAGAAAGCGGCGGCCATCGGCGCCGTCGCTGTGCTGGCGCGGCGCTATCTGGGCTGCTATGACCGCGATCAGTATGTTGGCAGCCAGTTCTATGTGTATATCTCAAAATCCAAAAACGGACAGCAGTATCTGGATTCAATGGGAGGCGCCGCGGTGACTTCCCACAAAGAGCAATATACGGGGGCTGTTTTCCTCGTAGAACAGGCGGCGATGCGCACGGCAGCGCCGCAGAAGGAGGATGAATTTTATGAATGACCGTACTCTGGTAAAATTACGATGCAATAAGGAAATGTTGGATATTCGGACTGTATCCTGGACCCGAAAATCCCCCTACAGTTTTTCCATTTTGAGAAGCGAACTCCAGCAACTGGAGCAACGGCCACAAAACCGGCTGATTTCCGGTGACTGCGGTTCCTTTGCCGTCCTGCGGCTGACGCAGAGGCCAGGTGACATGAAGATGCTGGAGATCCGGTTCACCTGGCTTCAGGAGATCGGCGCCGGTAAAGTACACGGCTGGCAGGAGAATATTCGGCTGCCCTATGAGCCGTTCCATGTCTTTGTGGAAAATGGAGAGGATATGGATGGCGCAGAGTGGCACCACCTTTCCGTCCCGGAAATGCTCATGCCTCGTTATGAGTTCCACAGCCGGAAAAATCTCCATGAGGTTGCCCGGCGGCCTGTTCTGCGGCGCAAGCTGGGACGAGTCCTGGGGCGGCATTTCCAGTGGCGTGGCACAGAAAAGATCGTCATTTATGATGACGGCCAGCCTTACAGCTTCTTTTTTGAAGAATACACGCCTTATGGCAGAGGAATTTGCGGCGGCATCATCCTGAATAGCGCCGAGGACTTGGCAAAGGCCCAGTACAGCGTACATACCTAAACAGTACGCTGATTTCGTGTAACAAACGCAGCGCCGCTGGGCAGAGGGATTTTCCTTCTGCCCGGCGGTTTTCTTATGAACGGGATTCGACTTCCTGCTCTTGCGTTTTGACATGCTATATGGTACTCTTTCATCATAAGCACATCCAGTTTATACACAAAGGAAAGGTGATCTTAAAATGGCAGAGTCCGAGAATAAGCGCACGCGCCGTACCCCGCAGGAGAGAGCAGCTGAGGTGGACGAAAAAATCGCAAAGATAGACCAGTCCATCAAAGAACTGGAATCAAAAAAGGAGTCTGTTGTGGCAGAGTATGATGCGAAGATCACCGCAGCCAGGGACCGCATCAAATCTTTGGAGGGAAAGAAGAAGGAGATCCTGGCTCCCAAGCCGCCCCGCAAGCCTCGTAAGTCGAAACAGCAGAAGATCCAGGAGATCATAAAGCTGGCATTGAAAAATGGAATGACAGTGGAAGAAATCGCCGGCCAGCTCCATGTAGAAGTTGAGGACTAAATCCTTTGCAATATAACAGCAGCGCCGCCCCGACTCTACCGGGGCGGCGCTGTTCTTTTAGTGAGAAAATTTTTATATTCTCAGTACATGAGACCTTATTTTCATTCTTCTGCGTTTGAATCAACTGTCCTTGCATCATCATTAGTATATAGATCAGCAGGAATTGAACTGACGGAAAGTTGTTCTTCTGGCGATAAGGAATTATACCATTCAAGCCATTCAAGAGTTTCTTCGGTCAAGTCGGACTTGCTGAATAATTGCCCATTAAATTCAACGGTGCCATCAGAACTTATATCATCAGAAATAGGCGTCAATGCCTTTAGCAGCTCATTTCCTGCTACACCTAATTGTGCATCATCACTTGCAAAGGGAATACGAAGTAAATATTGTTGGTCTACTTCATAAACATAGATATAGATGCCTGAACCGATATCCTGTGTGTCACCTAAAAATGAAAGAACTTCCTCCCTTGTCATGGTTGGGGTCAATTCTCGTATTTGCTCAGATGTTACCTGTGTCGGTGTATCAATCGGCTTTTCGTTATCTGGCGATAGGTTAAGGATTTCTTCGGTCAATGGACTGCTTTCCCCGGCATCAATGGTTTTTGCCGCTTCTTTTATTTCTTTGCGAGAATAATCACTTAAATCTTCAACAGGAATACCGAGGGAATTCAGATAATTAACTGCTGCATTATATTGGATTGTATCAATAGCAAATGCAGTTAATGGTATCATCAAGCACAAGCACGCCGCTATGGCTCCCCACTTAAACCAACTACCTTTTTTCTTTTTTGGGGTGTCATGAACCGCATTATAGATAAGATTGTCGTCAATTTTACCAATCGCATCTAATAGTTTTTCACTTTTCATAAATTGATCCCCTCCTTTTCAAAATATGTCTTCAGATCATTTCGCATACGGAACAGCAAGGACGCAACTTTGCTCTCACTCATACCATAAGCTACAGCAATATCTTTTATCGAAAATAGATGCCAATAACGCCGAATAAAGATATTCCGTTTTTGCTCTGGCTGGGCGTATAAAAAATCATTGATTGCTTTTACTAAGATCTGTTCATCTATCATCTGCTCAACATTTGCTTGATCTGGGATGCAATCTTCCAATTCGGATAACACAAGGACGGTTTGCCCCAGGCCTCGCTTCTCTGCGGTATATTTCTTGAAACGATTGATCGAGAGGTTTCGGGTGATTTTTCCCAAATAGGTTGATAAGCGTTCTGGGCGTTGCGGCGGCATGGACTTCCAAGCACCTAACCAAGTATCGTTGACACATTCCTCTGCGTCCTCGTTGTTATGCAGGATATTGTAAGAAATGGAATGACAATAGTCGCCGTATTTATCTGCACTTGCAGTTATGGCAGCTTCGTTCCGCTCCCAATACAATCCGATGATTTCATTGTCCTTCATTGCGTCCTCCTTTCCTGTTGCGTAAAGGCCTTTCACCTATATACACAACAAAATTTGTTATTCATTGCATGAAAAATGAAAAAAGGTTAAAAAATTTGGGGGACTCAAAAGTATAATTTCAACCGCGAACTCTCAGTGCAATTTGGTTTTTCAAAAAATTATACCACAGTGCTTCGGAAATCTGTACTGAACTGTGAAAAGTAGCGCCGCCTCGATTCTAACGAGGCGGCGCTGTTCTTCTATTTTGTTGTGAAGCGGTAGCCGTGGCCCCGCACCGTCTCGATGATACCGGCGCCCAGCTTACGGCGGAGCTTGTAGACCATGCTGGAGATTCCCGTCCAACTTGCGTCATAGGTGTCCGCGGCAACAGCCTCGTAGATCTGGCGGGCGGAGAACACCTGCCCTGGCCGGCAGGCCAGCAGGAGCAGAATGTCGAACTCCATCGGCGTCAGCTCCACCGTCTGGCCGGTCTGCCAGACTTGCCTGCGCTGCGGGTCGATTTGCAGAGAGCCAAAGAGCAGTGGTGCGTCTGCGGAGGCGGCCACCGTGGAGAAGTCTGCGACAGAAGCAAGGGCCGTCACAGTGTTTGCAAAGATGGCGTCCTCACCGTCGCTGAAGGATAGAATCTGTCTCTTATACACATCTCCGAGCCCACGAGACTAAGGCGAATCTCG
>ENA-OYKT01000053-OYKT01000053.1-human-gut-metagenome-genome-assembly--contig:-NODE-53-length-23141-cov-11.071342_pt1 | contig 23141 bp, 33 predicted proteins | sample MGYA00244950_ERZ653073 | MGnify/ENA primary metagenome ERZ653073 (study PRJEB26926, sample SAMN06165327) | human gut metagenome | biome: ENVO:00009003; feature: ENVO:2100002; material: ENVO:00002003...
GATTCGCCTTAGTCTCGTGGGCTCGGAGATGTGTATAAGAGACAGATATAAAATAACAGATAGAACTAATAATAAGATCTACATTGGTCAAACTAAACGTAATATTTATAGAAGATTTGCAGATCATGCTTCTAGAATAAACTCTACTAGAAAAAATGACATGGCTTGTTCATTATACATAGCTATGAAAAATCATGATGTAAAAAATTTCTATATTGAATTAATAGAAGAAGTAGACCAAAGTAATGCTGATAATAGAGAGCAATTCTGGATAAAAGAGCTTGATTCTACTAATCCAGACAAAGGTTATAACTTAGACAAAGGTGGTCACGTTATATCTGATAAATGTAGAGAAGCTAGAAGACTGCAAATGCTTGGATCTAAACTTATAGGAAAAGCTCTAGAAACAGCCAGAAATAATGGAATGAAAATAGCAAAAGCCGTTTGTCAATACAATAAAAACAATGAACTTATTGCAGAATTTCCATCTATTATTGAAGCAACAAGAATTACAGGAATGGATAGAAGAGGTATTCAAAGACAACTTCAAAATCCAGTAGATCCTAATAACTCTAGAGCTTGGAGTAATACAAAGTATATCTGGAAATATAAAGAATAACAGGAAACATCTAATACAATAAATAAAGTATTATGGAAGTAATCGTTAGAATAATGAAAGTAAATCCTTGGACAGGACTTACTAAATGGCCTACTACTTTTGATTATGTAGGTCCGTACTGGACTAGATCTGGTAATATCTATACTGGCTTGAGCTCTGAAGATGCTCGTAGATTGGAAAAAGCCTTGAATAAAGAAGAAGGTGAATTAGCTCCTAATAGTGACTTTTGGACTACATTTGCAGTTAAAATCGGTAAGAGAGATTTGATTCTTGATACTGAGAAACCTTTAGATGAATTGCAATATTTGTTTCTTAAAGGTCATAAAAGAGTAGCAGACGGCTTGTCTAATATGAATCCTTCTAAAGATTATGTACTGATTAACAAAGATGCAGAAGCTGAACAGGCTAATCGCGTTAATAAAGTTAAACGTGAAGCTTACCGTGAGCTCGATAAAATGTCTATTGAAGATATGCGTAAGTGCTTACGCCTGTATGGTATGAAATCAGATACAATGTCAAATGAATTAGTTGAAGCTAAACTTACAGAACAAGTTGAGACTTCTCCTGAAAAGTTTATGCTGAAATGGGTAGAAAACCCGAATAAAGAAATTAACTTTGTTATTGAAGAGGCTATTGCTAAAAACATTATTAGAAAGAATCGTACTCAATATTTCTTTGGTACAGATTTGATTGGTAATGGTATCGACGATGTTATTGCTTATCTACAGGATAAGAAAAATTAGGATATTAAGCTGGCCATCTTAAATGAAATTAAATCTAAGTAATGACTAATAAAGATTCTCATATAATTTTCAAGGTAGTTCTGGATAAGAATGCAGAAGGTATTGCTTATGGTGGATGCCCGGCATTTTTAGACGAGGAAGTAGACTTATTTCTTAATCAAGCATAGTTAGAAATCTTAAGTAATAAGATTACTGGTAACAATGCATTAAGAGTAGGTTTAGAAGGTTCTGTATCTAACTTATCTGAGATAGAAAAGTTAATAGCTACAGATGTTAATCTTCATGCTGTACATACAGATTACAATGAGTATGCATTAGAAGATGTTCATGATGAAGATAATAGAATGACTATACTTAGTGTATTACTTAAGTATGGACAATTCTAGACTAACTGTGTACTTACTAGTCATGAGTTAGTGAAGCCTTTTAAGTAGACTTACAATAATATACCTTGGGTAGAGAATCCAGTAGCTACTTTAGAAAACGATAAACTCTTAGTATACGTAGATCCTGTTTTAATGCAGGATCCTATGTATGCTCCAAGAGTAGAAGATAATACAGAGTTCTATAGAGTAGATCTCACTTATGTTAAGAAACCAACTAAGTTTGACTACACTAAACCTGAACAAGAATTAGATTTTCCTGAGGATGTCATGTATGAGATTATTAATAGAGCTGTAGTAATTGCTTTAGAGAATATAGAATCTCAAAGACAATCTTCTAAATTTTAGTTAAACCAAGTATCTGAATAATTATGTGTGAGAGAGATTTTCAAATAAATATAGAGAGGTAGCTTAACAATATCATACCTAATTATAATGAAACTATCAAGTTTCCTTCAGATACTTTGTTTCATTTTATAAATAAAGCTAAAGACGAATATGTTAAATAGAACTTTAGAGTATTCTAGAGAAACCAAGAGATTACTGATAACATACGTACTTTAGTGAATACTAAGAGCTATACTACTTATAGCTTTAGTAAATTAGGTAATAAATGGGAAGCCAATTATCCTGAAGATTATATGTTTGCACTTGGTGAAAATGTATATATAAGTATAAAGGATAATAAATGCAATAACTTAATTACCCGTGAATCTGATGTAATAGAGGCTACAATAGAGACAGTAAGCTCTAGACTAAGTAATAGCCTATCAGATCATAAATTGCGTTATAATCAAGCAAAACCTATTAGAGTATATACTGACAATAAAATTGTATTATATACTGATGGTAATTATGATATAAGTTCTTATGAACTTACTTACTTAAGAAAAGCTAAGGACTTAGGTACTCTCTAGGATTTAACTAAAGAGTATACAGATTTACCAGAAAATACACATTAGGATATAGTTGATCTAGCAGTTCAAATGATAGTACAGACTATACCTAATACTAGTTCTAAGAAATCTTAGGATAACAATTAATATGAGAAAGAAGAACAAAATACAAACTGAAAATGGGTATTTATATAGATGCTCATCTTGTAATTTGTATTTACCTGCTAACAAATTTTGCAATAATAAGAGTTTAACATACAGAGATGGAGTTAATAGTATTTGCAAAGAATGTTAGAGAGTAAAAGAAAATAGCTACCGCAAAAACTTAAATCCCGAAGATAGTCTACGTTTAAAATTAAAGCATTGTTTATCTAGTGCTAAAAGTAGAGCTAAATATTCCAAACTTGATTTTAATTTAACAGAGGATTATATAAAATATTTATGGGATACTCAAAAGGGTTTGTGTGCTATCTCTGGAATACCAATGACAAGTAATTACGGAACTGGAGTAATTGAGACCAATGCCAGTATTGACAGAATTGATTCTAGTAGAGGTTATGTCATTGGAAACGTATAGCTCACCTGTTGGGCTATTAACAGAATGAAGGGCCCTATGAATTTAGAATAGTTGCTTTATTTCTGTAAAAATGTGATAAATAATAATTTTACAAGCGCTTCTAACGTGGAAATTCTTAATAAAGAAAAGTAGAAGGAAGCGAATAGACTAAGCGCTTAAATGTCTAAATAATAAAAAATTAATTTTATGCAAACTTCAGTACACTCAGTTCTGATTGGAAAACAAGCTCCTGCTTCTTATACTACAGTAGATGCATTAGCTGTTGGTGATGTTGCTTTGTTCGATGAGAATAAGGCTCTTATTAAGACTGCTGCTAATGCAGTAAATGCTAACTCTCTGTATGTAGGTGTAGCAGGTGAAAAGATGAACGTTACTATGCCTGATGGTACAGTAGCACAGAAAGCTAATATTGATTTCTCTACTGAAATCCAGAAAGCTTCTAAACCGTCTGCAGTAATTGGCGAATATGTAGCTCCTGTTGAAGAAAAGATTGTAATCACTTTAACTAACGCTACTATTATTGCTGGTAATCGTTACGTTTTGCGTATCGTTTATAAGGATTTTGAAGTAAACAATTTCCAGTTTACTCACACTTATGAAGTATATGCTGAGACTACTACTGCCAAAGACTTGGTAGATGCTTTCTTGAAGAAGATTAACGCACACAAGAATCGTAGAGTACAGGCTTCTGCTTCTGCTGCAGTTCTGACTTTGACTGCTATGCCGAAGGATGATAACGAAGGTGTTTATTCTCTGAATGAATACAGTGTTGTATCTATGGAAGCTTCTCTGTATGAAACTATTCCTGGTGCATTACTTGCTAATCAACCTAAAGCCGTTGTTGGTGCTAAGATTAAAAAGACTGCAGGTAATCCTGGTAAGGGTTATTGGAAGCAAGTACGTGACGCAGAAGTACGTAACATGGGTTATAAAGGTCACGTATTTACTGGGGCATATCCTATTGTTGAACAGGCTCGTAAAGTAGTAGAAGATGCAGAATATGATTATGCTATCATTGAAAACGATAACCTGTACTTGAGCAATGATAATCAGTACATCAAGACTACTCCGTTGACTACGGAAGTTTATTGTCCTAGTTTAGTTGATTCTATTGTAGATAAAGGTATTCAGTCATTTATTGCTGGTAAGACAATTGCCTAATCCACGTTAGAGAGATTGAATTTGGGATAAGATTCCTTTTACAAACTACAGAAGTGGAGTTGTGGAATATTCCACTCTCCACTTTTTTTATTGTTGATATATGGACAAATTAACAAATATACAAATAGATGGTGATAAACTGACCTTTAAGATAGAGACTGAAGTAGACCTTAGTAGCTATAGTAAGGAAGTTTATATAGATGAAGTATGGAATTTAAAGAACATACTTGAAGACAGTCCTATACATAACATTGGCTTTTCTGAGAATATTACAATTGATTCCGATAATAATGTAACTGTAACTAGTGATGATATTCTAGAGTTAGATTGGAATATGAAGTATGTTACATTAAGATGTTTTACGGATCAGGAAGAAATTCATTTTCATGGTACATACTACAATCCTTCAATTGTGTATATGGCAGAAATTAGGAAATTACATACTCACTGTTCAACTTGTTTAGATGATCAGACTATGCAGAATATAATGTTAGTAGTCTTTAAGAGATAGTTGCTTGAGTATGCTTTGGCATCCGATTATTATCGTGATGCTTTACAATTATATGTAGATATCTGTAGATTACTTGAGATATCTATCGAACCAGAATGTGCAGCTAGTACTTGCTGTAACAATGCTATTCTTACTCAGAAAGGTGATTGTTTCAATACAGAAAACGATAAGTGTCTTCATTTAGAGAAAGAGCGTAACTCTGCTACTTTATTTAGTGGTATTTGTTACTCTTGTTCTAACAATACTTGCAGTACAGGAAATTGCAGTAATAGTTATTGTAAATTATAAAATAAATAGATATGATACAAAAATGTGATGGTGTAAAGATATTGGACTTAGAAGAGAAGCTTGAAGCTACAGGTGGTGAATACATTGTTACTGCAGAAAAAGACAATAACTATAAATTACCGCTTAAATCTGTAGCTGATATAGTTATAGGTAGTTCTAAGTTTAAAGCTGCAATTAAGGATGTGTATGAATCAAGTACACCTACTGCATCTGTATCTTTAGATAAAGATAAGTTCTTATTCTCATTTGGTATACCAGCAGGTAGAACAGGAGATGCAGGTAAGGACGGTAAAGATGGTAAAAACGGTAAAGACGGTAAGGACGGTATTGATGGTGTACCAGGTATAGACAGAGATACTACTAGAGTAGTAATAGCATATAAGTCTACTAAAACTATGGAGAGACCTGATACTCCTGTAGGTGGTAGTTGGGATTACGATACTAATACTATTACTTATCCTGAAGGTTGGTCTGGTAGTGATAGTAATCCTAATGGTTATGTGTGGATGTCTACTGCTACATTCTCTAGTAAAGGTACTATTGTAGTTCCTTGGAGTACACCTGTACGTCTTACAGGAGCAGATGGACATGATGGTGCAGATGGTAGTAATATTGAGTTTGTATATAAACTTACTGTAACTAGTTTAGTTACTCCTACTAAACCTACAGGTAATAGCCAAACCGAAGCTATTAGACGAGGTTGGACTGATCATCCTACAGGTATTAGTGAATAGTATCAATGTGAATGGGTTTGTTCACATAACTTGCAAACTGATGGCAGTTGGAGTGAATGGAGTGACCCTACTATTTGGTCTAAATGGGGAGTTAATGGTAAAGATGGAGATGGTGTAGAGTATATATATCAGCGTACTAAGTTACCTGCTTCTCCTCAATAGATTACAGACAATAATCCAGATCAAGATGAATACATACCACAATCAGCTCCTGGTGAACAACCTTGGACAGATGATCCTAAGGGAGTAAGTGAAGAGTTTAAATATGAATGGGTTAGTAAAAGAAAGTATAAAGGTGATACTCACAAATGGGGTAACTTTAGTTCTCCATCATTATGGGCTAAATGGGGAGATGATGGTCAAGATGGTCAACACCTTAGAGTAATGTATACTAAGACATCTGGTAGTGATGTTAAGCCTAGAGACCCAGATAGATTAAATATTAACCCTGGTAGTATTTGGGGAGTAGGTATGCCCTCTGTGACTGGTAAAGAAGCCATATGGGGTATTCAAGCTTTAGTTACTTTTGATAATAAGTTAGTAATTGATGAGTCCTTACCTGAAGATGAAAGAGGTTGGCAAGGACCTTATTTAATTACAGGTGTACCTGGTCTTGATGGTAATAACTTTAATTATCAAGTAGAAGCATTTAAATAGAGTTCTACTCAACCTGAGAAACCTACTAGTAATGACCCGTATCATCCAGGCGATGGTTGGGTACTTACTCCTGATATGTCTACTGGTATATGGTGGAAGTGTATAGCTACAGTTCAAGGTGAAACAGGCACAGTAATAGAATGGGGTGCTGTAATTAGAGTATCAGGTCAAGGAGTTGTTATTAAAGGTACTCTAGATTCTACAGACGATCTTCCAACGGAAGGTAACTAGATAGGAGATGGATGGGTTATTGATGGTTTCTTGTGGGTATGGAATGGTAGTGAATGGGTAAATGTAGGTAAGGTTCAAGGCACGGATGGTAACTACTATGAATACAGATTTGCTAGAAACAATAGTTGGGAAATTGCTCCTTAGTTAAATGCAGCTGAACGTTATCCTACAGGTTGGAGTTCTACTGCACCAGCGTTAAGTAGCGGTAAAGTATTATGGGCTACATTTGCTCTTATCAATGGCGGAGATAATACGTTAATGGAACAATGGTGCGATCCATACTATATGACTGGTATGACTGGTGATAATGGTGGTTCAGGTGTTCCTGGAGTAGGTTATGAAGTTAGATACTGTAAAGGTACTGAAACTACATATACTGGTGAAGCTTGGAGTGATACTATGAAGTGGAAGAGAAACCCTACAGGTTGGTCTATGGATGTTCCTGAACTTACTAATGGAGATGAGTATAATTACATATGGTTTATTCAATGTAGAGTCATTGATGATGAGATGGAAACTGCATGGTCTAAACCTAATCCTATGGGTGGTATAATTACTCCAGATCCAGTAGGTTCACAACCTATAGCATATCCTATGGGTATATATAGTACTAGTACTCCTTATATTAACGATGGAGAAACTGCCCCATATGTATATGATACTGGAGGAGATACTGAAGGCAATCACTATTTCTTTTTAAAAGCCGTAATGACATGGATTGGTACGTAGCAGAATAACGAATCGCCAGGAACAGATACCTCTGGAGCATGGGAACCATTAAAAAACTTTGAAGCTATCTATACTGATTTACTTATTGCACCTAACTCATTAGTAGGTGGAGCTGTATTTAATAACAACTTGATGTTCTCACAAAGAGGTAAGAATGCTAGTGGTGGTGATAGTTCTGAGTATCATTTGATTAATACTTCAGATCCTATGAATACCTCTAACTCATTTAGACCTAACTTCTTACTAGACTTTGAAAATGGTGAAGCTTACTTTGGAGCTGGAGGTATACATTTAGCAGCTGATTCTGCAAACTCTTTAATTCAATTAATAAGTGGTAATCCGGCTGCTGGTTCTGGCTCTGCGGCTAGTATGGGTCTAAAAGGCATTGGGTTTGATAAAGTCGTAGCTACTAGTAATCCTACTGCTAACAGAAGTGCTGAATTGAGTATAAACGGACTGAGTGTCAATATGGGTATTCCAAGGTTCTCTGTTAATGAAGATGGTATGACCTTTGGTAACTACATTGGAACTAGTTAGCAAAATGCATTTAGCGTACTTTCTGACGGTAGTATGTATCTTAATGATAGTTTAACAATAGGTGATACAAGTAATGAACATATTGCTATTGATAGTGGTAGTATGAAGTTAAAAAACAGTTCATTACAGAATATAGTTATCACTTATGATAATACTACCTCTTCTATTACACTTAACAATCCTACAGGTATTGATTCATCTAGGGTAGTTATAAAAGCCTTAGATGACGATGCAGAAGATTCCGTTTCTGTAATAACTTATGATTCTCAAGGAAATTATAGCAGTATTACTCCTACTGGAATAGGTTCTTCTAATGGAGTTGATAAATGGATAATTATAAATAACGATTATATCGCAGTACATACTCCAGAAGGATCAGATACTGGATGGACTGGAACTAAAAATGGTTTAAGATTCCAATGTGGTATTTGTGTTGGAGAAGCTTAATTAATTTACTATGGATAAAGCAAAAGAATATATAAACAGTAAAACAAACTCTATACTTAAAACTAATATACTTAGGAACAATAGAGATGTTGTAGCAACCATAGCATACAATGAATTAACAGATTTATTGGAGTTTAGTAACACATCTAGTGTTACTACTCCTATAGATTCTGAAATACTAAAGAGATACTTACATTAGGTTAAACCACAATTATATAGTGGTATACCTATGAAACTCAAACCGTATTGTATTAAGTGTGGTTGTGGTAATGGATACTTTAGAGGATTATATGATCCTTATGTATTAGCATTGTTAACAGAGGATGCAGATCCTTGGTTATGGGAAGATAACGGTGTAGTACTGTTAGAATAGTAGAAAGAAAATAATTTGATTGACAATGATAGCAAGAATTAAAGGTTTAAAGATTAGTCAAGCTTCAGAACGTACTGCTGTCACAGGATAGGAAATGATTCCATTCCAAGATGGTGAAAGAAATGGTAAGATCCGAATGATATAGTTTAAAGATATAACTATGTATATCTTTGATCCTACTATCGTTGATGGTAAAGTAAGTCAAGAAGATTATGACGCGTTAAAACAAGCTATAGAAGAAGGCAAGCTTATCTATACTATTAACTCTAAGAGAAATGGTTTAGACTTAGCAACTGAAGTAGCTATAGTTGGTGGTACTATATATATTGAATCTCCTGATTTTATTAAAGAAGAAGGTACAGATAATATATCTCAAGTAGTATTTGATACTATTACTGTAGATGGTTCATTGAACTATAGTAAGGAACAATATACTACTACAGTTATTAAGACTACTGGAGATGGTACTAAGGTACTCACAGATAATGGTCAGTATGTATATATAGGTAATTTAGCATTAACTAACATTAAGTTTAAAGATGGTACTAATACATCTACTTATGACTTAGTAACTAATGGCATCACTTTCAGACAAAATAGTACTCCTTGTGTATCTTGGAATACTGTTAAGAGTGGTAACAATATCTATATGGATATACGTATAGCTAATGCTACTGCTTCTATGGACGGTCTAATGAGTAAGGAAGACTATGTAGAACTTAATACTACTATACCTGGGCAGATTGAAGATCTAAAGGAAGCTGACTCCAATATAAATAATAGAATAGACGATCTTGATGATAAGATTGATAAGGAGATTGCTGATAGAGAAGCAGAGATAGATAGGCTTGAGAATAAGTTTGATGGAGTTACTGATAAACTAGAGGATGCTTTACAGAAAGAGATTGAAGATAGAAAAGCAGGCGACACTACTATTACTAATAGTTTAAATGCATTCATTAGTACTAAAGGTCAACCTAGCGGTTTAGCTGAATTAGACTCAACTGGTAAAGTTCCAGCAGCTCAATTACCATCCTATGTAGATGATGTATTAGAATATTCTACTAAAGCTCAATTCCCTTAGACTGGTGAAACTGGTAAAATATATGTATCTAAGGATACTAACTTAACATATAGATGGACTGGTACTCAATACCTAGAGATCAGTTAGAGTTTAGCATTAGGTGAAACTCCTAGTACAGCGTATTCTGGAGATAAAGGTAAAGTTAATAGAGATGCTTTAAATAGTATGCCTACTAAACTTACTTCATATCTTACTCCTACTACTAGTACTGGTGAATTAGTTAAGATTAACTATAAGTATGCAGCTAAAGATGGTTTAAATTATGGTCCATTACAGGATGATAATATAGATATACCATCAGCTACAACTACTAATGCAGGTGCTATGTCTGCAATAGATAAAGGCAGATTAGATGACTTATATAATGAATTTGGTAGTATACAGAATCCTGGCGATAAGCTTGATTCACTACCTAATAACCTAGTTACTGGTGTAGATGCAACGTCTAGAAATGCAACTAGTGTAACTATTAACTATAAGCAATCTGATTTATCTGCAGCTAGTAATTCATATGCGAATCCTATTACTAAGTCATAGACTATACCTGCTGCTACACAATCTGCAGCCGGTGTAATGACTGCTACTGATAAATAGAACTTAGACGTCAATATACCTAATAGAATTACTAATCTAGATAATAGAGTAACTACTGAAGTAGATAGATTGGAAGAGCTTATTGAGAGCAGTTCATCCGAGATTACTAACGATCTGTAGTCTACTATGAATACAGAATTAGCTAAGAAGGTTGGTAAAGTAACTGTAGCTGGTTCTGGTAATGCTGTTACTACTGCATCTATTAGTGGTGATACTCTTACTTTAACTAAAGGAGCTACATATAATAACTATGTACATCCTGCTGGTTCTGCACCTAGTAAAGCATCTGGATTCTATAAGTTCTCTACTGATTCTACTAGTCATGTAGCTAGTGTTACTGCTGTAACTAAAGCTGATATAACTGCATTAGGTATACCTGCATAGAATACTAATACTACTTATACATTTGCTAATGGTTCTGCTGGTAATTTCACAGTAACTCCATCTGGAGGTAGTGCATAGACTGTAAGCGTTGGTAAACCAGCTAATGCAGGTAATGCTGACACAGTTGGTGGTATCAGTCCATCTGCTTTTGTAAAGAAAGCTGGAGATACTATGACTGGAACGTTAACAATAAATCAAACTTCATCAGTAACTCCTTTAACTTTGCATGGAACTGATGTTTCTAGTTATATACAGTTTATTAATAGTGGAGCACAAACTGCAGAAGTAGGGTATACGGATTCATTAGGTGCATACTTATATAATGATAAACTGACAACTCATCCGTGTATATCATTAGGTAGAGTAGATAGTTTAGATGAAGGAGCAACTTTCTATTATGGAGGTACTCATTATAAATTACTTCATAAAGGTAATTATGCTAATGAGTTAGATTAGCGTTATTTACCAAAAACAGTATATGACTATCGTAATGGCTGTTTAGTGAGATTAAGAAATTCAGCTAGTAATCCCACTATGATTACAGTGAGAATTTTTGGTAATTCTTACTATGACAATAGCATTCCAATTGATACAGTAATATAGTTTTATAACTATCCGCCTGAGAATAAAATACTCTAGGCTACTGGTGTTAATAATGGATATCGCTTTGGGGATATAAAAGTATTTAATTACGATAATCGTATTTATTTGTGGTTTAAATAGCCACAATAGTATGAAACTTTTATAGTTCACGCATATCATAATGGCGATCTTCGTAATATGGTTGAATCCATAACCAATGCTGTTATGCCTACTTCTGGAGTGACTAGAACAGTAACTATAACTCCTAAGCAATCTATATATTCATATGATAATATAGCAGTAGGTAATGTTACGTCTTCTGGTAAGGTATCTGCAGTTAGTGGCTTCTTCAAAGAATCTGACGCTCGTTTGAAAACAGATATCAAACCATTAGACTATACTTTAGACTAGATATGCTCTATACCTACTGTATCATTTATAATGAATGATTAGAAGCAGATAGGTACTATAGCATAGAACTTAGAGGAATTAGGTTTTGAAGATATAGTAACGGAAGGCGATACTCTTAAATCTGAAGTAAAGAATCCTGAACAGTTTGAATCATTCACTAAAGATGGTGAAGAGTACGTTAAGGTTAAGAAGGTAGAGTATGAGATGTTAGGTGTATTAGCTATTGAAGGAGTTAAGATGCTTAAGGATGAGATTGAAAAGCTTAAAGCTGAAATAGAAACTTTAAAGAATAAGCAACATGAGTAATGAAATAGCAACATATTCTATGATATTAAGTAAGCTTAGTCTAGGTAAGAGTGGGACAGAATGTCCTACTAAGACCTAGATTTTAGCTATTAATTCATTAATCGTTATTGATAATGCTTCTACTTATGGAGCTAACGAATGTGTAAAGATAGATGATATACGTAAGAAAGCAGAGACTTGGAATTACTACTTAACAGTATCACCTACTAGTATGTCATTTGGAGCTGGTGGTGGCAGTAAGTCTTTCACTGTTAGTTCTTATAAGAGAAAAGTATTAGATGGAGTAGAATAGAGTGGTGATACCAGTGTATCATTAAAGTCTACTACTATATCTGGTACTGGATTCTCTTTAAGTGGAACTACAGTAAGTGCTTCTGCTAATGAAATTACTTCAAATAGAACAGGTACAGTTACTATAACTTAGAATGAGTCTAATAAGACAGCTACTATTAGTCTGTCACAAAGCGGAGATACTATTAGTTCATATGGAGAATGGACTATATCTGTATCAGCTAATCCTACTAGTGTATCTAGTAGTGGCGGTACTTCTACTATTACAGCTAGTGCTAAGAGAACTGTATATTGGGCTAGTGGCGATGTTACTGAAGAAACAGGTAATCCTACATTATCTACTAACTTAGGTAGTCTTAGTAGTAGCTCTTCACCTAGTACTTTAACATTAGGAGAGAATACATCTACATCTAGTAGAACTGCAACTATTAAAGCAACTCACGGTGGTAAATCCGCTACTTGTACAGTTACTCAAAGCGGCGCTACACCTTCTACTACTTATACCTTCTCTATTAATCCGTATAAGGTTAATGTAGGTTCTAGTGGTGGATCTGGTAGTGTAACTATTAGTTCTTATAAGACAGTTGGTAGCAGTACTTATGATGTAGATTATAGCATAGATAGTAGTACATTACCTTCATGGGCTTCATTCAATAAGAGTACTTCTACGTTTACTATACAATCAACTACTAGTACTACTGGTAGAACTACTAAGGTATATTTTGATTAGGATGAATCTGGTAAACGAGATTATGCCGAATTAACTCAAACAGGGTATACTCCACCTGCAGATAATTATGTATTTACTTGGGATGACGGCAGTACTTCAAATGTTAGTGCAAACTTCCCGTGGGACTTCTCTACTAATGGAACTGCTGCTAATATACCAGTAGTATCTACTAAGAACGGCAGTAGTCAATCTTGGAGTGTATCTAGTAAACCTAGTTGGATAACTACTTCTACTACTAGTAGTAAAGTTACTATCAGTGCAGCTGATAATAGTGGATCTGCAAGAAGTGGAGAAGTAGTATTAACTCAGAGTGGTTCTGGTAATACATTAACTGTTAATGTTAGTCAAGATGCTAAGCCTGCTGAAAATGTATATGTATTTACAATAACACCAAATACATATGATGCTTCATATAGTAGTACCACTTTCATACCAAGAACAGTATCTACTAAGAATGGTAGTAATATAGGCCATAGTTTAACTTCTGGTGGTACTGATTGGGTAATAGTAGTTGTATCTACAACTGGAAAAATAACTGTAGAGATATTGAAAAACACTACTTCTAATACTAGAAGTACTACTCTAGTATTTACATAGAATGAATCTGGTAAGACTCAATCTATAAAGATAACTCAAAGCGGATATACTCCTACATATACGTTTAACGTATCTCCAACGAATTTAAGTGTGACTGCGGCAGAAACTAATGAGACTCTTACAGTGAATTCTTATAAGACTGTACTTGAAAGCGACGGTAGTGAAACTACAGAATCTCTAGATTACGAATTCTCGTCAGATGCAAGTTGGGTTAATGCTGCGAGAACTACAACCAATACTACGTATATAACTGTAGCAGAAAACTTAACAGTTGCTAAGAGAAATGCTAAGATTACTTTAACCCAAGCAGAGAGTGGTGCTCAAGCATTTACTAATGTTACCCAAGCTGGTAAAGAAGAAGTAGTTAATAAATTAACTTTGAATAGTCTTACGTATGATAATGGTTATTTATTCCTTCCAGGTACGGAACCAGTAGAATCTAGTGGTTATGACTACTTCATGTTCATAGCAACTGCTTCTCTTAATTGGTATGCAAGTCGTGGTTTAAGAGTTAATGGAGGAACTGCATACGCCGGTGGTCTAGTAAATATATATGTATATTCGAGCGGTAGCTATAAGTTAGTAAAGTCATTTTAGTTGCAATTAGGAGAACAGACAGTTAACTACTAATGAACCCATACTTAGCACATATGACAGATAGAGAATTGTTGGAGCAGATATATCTTCTGCTCCTTCAAATCAACGTGAAGGTAAGTGAGATAGATAATGATACTAAACAATTTGGTATGAACGTAGCAGCCAATCTAGTTGGTGATGCCCTAATGATGAATAACAATGATGCCGAGAGAAGAAATAATTAAACAGCTTAAACCTTACTTTGATGTAAAAGAGTTAGTATGTAATCACATATATAGTAGGTTTGGAGAACAATCATGGATGTTCTTAAGTACTTAGTTACTACATGTGTTACTGTGTCTACGTACTGATATTTTACGAATGCCAATGCATATTAATACGAGTACTATGCATCAAAGGGGTATGCGTTGCAATCTATGCCCTTTAGTAAAGAGTAAGAAAGGAGTATATGTTAGCGGGCACTGTTTTGATAAAGATACAGAGGTTTTGACTAACAACGGTTGGAAGAAATATTATAACATATTAAATTCTGACATGTTGTTTACATATAATATATAGAATGATTCTATAGAACAGAAGCCTATAGATGGAATAATAAGATATGATTTCGATGGAGAACTGTTATGTGCAGAGAATCAACATATTTCTTATGCAGTAACAGATAAACATAGAATGATAGTTCAAAATCAGACAGGAAAATACAAACGTGTAACTAATAAGGTTATCAGTGAGAAATGGTAGAACTATTTAAATAGTCTGAAAAAGAATAACGGTTATCATATAGAACTAGCAGATTCAATACACGGTAGTAGAAAATTATTTAAAACAGCAGGTTTATCTTCTTGTAATAATGAATATGATATTAATCTGCTCCGTTTCTGTATGGCTGTAATATCAGATGGATATTTAGAAATAAAAGGAAATTGTGTAGCGTATAGATTTAATTTAAAGAAAGAAAGAGATAAAAAAGAATTAGAAGATATATTATCCGCTCTACATTGGAACTATACAAAAAATTATAGTAAAAGTCACGAAAAGAATGGATGCCAAGGTGTATACTCTTATTATATTAACTCTACTACAGGATGTCAAGTTAAGTAGATTATAGGCCTAGATAAAAAGATTCCTTTGTGGTTCTTATCTCTTAAACCAGACATATTAAAGCAGCTAATAATTACATACGCTAAGTTTGATGGTACTTTTGACAATAGAGATAATAATAGTGGAATCACTATATACTCTACTGATGATTATAATACAGATATTTTACAAATAATGTCTATATTATGTGGAATGAGATGCGTAAAGAAACATGAAAAAAACGTATAGGTAAATATTCGTGGTTGCAGTTATAATGTAAAAGACTTTTATAAATTGTTTATAACTTAGACTAAAGACTGTAGTGACGTACAACGTGACTGTTATTATACTAAAAAGTATAAAGGAGTAGTATGGTGTGTTAATAATGAAAACACAACTCTAATAACTAGGCGTAACGGAAAGGTTGTATTTATGGGGAATTGTACAGGTAATGCTATTGACTTTACTTGTGATGATAAGACTGCAGAAGAAATAAGAGAGATAATAAAGGCTAAACCTTTGTTATTACCATGTAAAGTACGTTTAGAGGATGGTGTATCGTGGGTTCATATCGATGTATATGATGATGGAACAGAAGATAAAATAACAACATTTAAAGAATAATATATGTTACAGAGAGAGATAGTTAGATTTAGAGCATCAGATACGTAGCCTAATCCTCTAGAAGTAGATTATTGGATTGACGTTACTTCTAATTACTATGGTGGTTGTATTAGGTATTATCGTAATGATACTAACACGTGGGAGATGCTTGATTTAAATAGTACGCAAAGTGATTTAAGAAGCTATATAAATAGTGAAATCACTAAAGCTAAGAATGAACTTAAGACTTATGTAGATGGTAAAGTTGCCGATCTTACTGAGTTAATTAATCAAGAGATTGAAAATAGAACTAACGCAGATAATAATATACAATCCCAAATTAATGAGCTTAAACAATTGATTACTAATGCACAGAATGCTATTGATACTCATGCAGCTAGAAGAGATAATCCTCATGTAGTTACTAGAGCTCAATTATCATTAGCTACTACTGATAGTGTTGTGTTTAATAAAGTAAGTGCTCCTAGTGGGTTCTTTAAAGAGTAATAGTTATGAATAAATGTAACGGTGTAAAGATATTGGAGCTGGATCCTAAGCGTATACTAGAAGGAAACGAATACATGGTAATAGCAGAGAAGGATTAGAACTTTAAAGCTCCTATTAACTAGATTGTTGATTTAGTAATTAATGATGGTAGACTTAAGGACTACATAGATGCTACTGTAGAATTTTCAATAGGAGATTTCAAGAATGAAGTTAACCAAAGTATATCAGAACTTACTAATAAGATAAACAACTTAGATAGTAAGATAACTACTCTTGAATCTAGTATAAATGATATTGAGCAGAACATAACTAGCATTAACAATAAGATTACTAGTATTGAAAATAATCTTGGTAATGTTGGTGAGCTGCTTGATGAATAGTACATTACTCAGTTAATAAATAAACTGATTCGTGAGAATAAGATATCTGTATTAGATCCAGTACAACAGGCAATGAACAAAGGTACTGGCGTTGTTTTAGCGTTACCTAGTGCTAATAATGGTAAGATATCATTACCTATATGGACTGGTACTGAAGCTGAATATAATCAGCTTACTAAAGTAGCTGGTATGACGTATAATATTATTGATGAGGAGAGTGAGTAATGTTAGAGTTAGGTATAGCAGGGGGACGAGCAGTTCCCCTACAAAAGAGAACTGTAGGCAATACTAATATATCTGATGTATTTGATGGAGTAAATCATATATGGCCTACTAGGGATGATGTAGCTTACTTCTATGATTTCAATAGTATATAGTTGAGATTCATATGGACTGATTCTAACGGTAGAGATTTTGATACCGGTACTAACATCACTAACGCTCCTAGTATCCCTAGTGAAATAGTAGGATGGAGTTGGGGTTCGTCTGAAAATAGAACTCAACCGTTTTTATACTGGGGAGGCGATAACACTCAATCTGGAGCAGAGTGTGTAATGGTAGACATTAAATCCATACAAGATGTATATACTAATGATCCTAGTTTAACTATGCCGGAATAGTTAATTGTATAGCTTAGAGGAAACTGGTTTGGAGATAAAAATGACGGTATTGTGACTGTTGAATGTACTGCTTATAAAGGAGGAGTTATAGTAAAAGCATATCAAATGAATGGTAGTGATATGGGAGTAACAGGTCAATCATTTGTATTCGCTGATAAAGATGGTTGGGTGTCTGAAGAAGGTATGCCTAATAAAATATGGGTTGGAGAAGCTGTTAAATACGTTGATAGATGGTATAAAATTAATCCTGTAGATGATAGCGTAGAAGGTATGCCCAATTTAACGATATAGAGAGACTTTACACATAAAGGTACTTTAAGTACTTCCGTTAATGGTTATGTTACATTTAATGGTAAATAGTATAAGACATGGAATGATTAGACTAATGTAGACGGAGGTATAATAATAGGATCTGTTAGATGTCTGAATACTGATACTATGACTGAGGAAGGATAGATTAAAGTAATCGCTATGAATGAGGATGGCACTATATACAACGATAGTATAAGTACTGCATTCAGATATGGATATGTAGCGGGTAATAGTGAAAAGAGAGGTCAGCAGTTTATTAGGAGTTATATAAGCAGTAGAGACGGTTAGGCAGCAGATGAGGAATTTGCTGTAGTTAATTACTTTGATAAGACTGAAGCTGGTCAAGTTGTAGCATTAAATCCAATAACATAATGAAAACAATATTGTATATTTCAATGATGAATATACGAGATAGAAAGAATACGATACTCCAGAACAGGAGATTATTTAATTATTAAATATTTGCAAATATGGTTAAACAAGAAAATCCTAATTTCATAGCATCTAAGTATGCTCCAAATCCTAAAGAGGTTTCTTACTGGATTGACTTAGCAACAGACAGTACTGGTAATGTTATTAAGTCATATAGTCCTGATCTTAAGAAATGGATACCACTAAATAGAGATGCTAATGTAGACCAATGGACTCATATTAAAGAGATCGTTCAATCTGTTGGTTTAAACTATGATAAGAATAGTGACATTATATCTTTACCTGATAATAGTAGCAATAACTACTTTAAAGGTACTAGTATAGTAGACGCTATTAATAAAGGTGATGCTGCTGTAAAAGCTCAAGTAGATAGACTGGATACTAAGATTGATGATGTGAATGAAGACTTATAGGACTTCAAAGCATTAAAAGGTCAACCCAATGGTCTTGCTGAACTTGATGGTAATGGTAAAGTACCTGCTAGTCAATTGCCTTCATATGTTGATGATGTGATGGATGCATATGCTACTTATACTGTATCCCCTACTGGAGTACTTTAGAATATACAGTTATATGCAGACGCTGAACATGAAACTCCTATAGTAGGTGAAAGAGATAAAATATATGTCAATGTAACTCCTGGTGAAGTAAGTTATCAGTTTAGATGGTCCGGTTCACAATGGGTACACATCGATTCTAATGCCATTATTATTGGTGATATTACTGGTACTGCTTATGATGGTGGTAAGGGTAAAGCTATGGAGAATGTAGTTAACTCTATGCCTGATAACTTGCTGAGTACATTCCAATTAGACTAGACTGATGTTAATAACATTACTATCAGTCTTACTGGAGTAGAAAAGAGCGGCGGTAAATATGTACAGTCTACTTTAGCTGATATTACTATTACTCCTGCTACTAATACTGTTGCTGGTTTAATGACCGGTGCTGAAAAGTTAGCTATCAACGAGACTCTTCCCGATGCTATTAATGATGAGAAGACTGCTAGAGAAGCAGCTGTAAACGAATTAAAAGCTAAGGATACAGAATTACAAGGTAATATCGATAGTTTAGAAGATGCATTAAATGAAGATATTACAGAACTTAGAACTACTTTACTTAAAGTAAATGATAAGGTAGGTTTAACTGAAGCTAATGAAATGCCTGACTTATCAAGTACTAATTACTTAGCAAATAGTCCTAGTGCTATAAGTGCAGCTGTTACTCTTGATGAAGAGATTGGTAAGCTCAGTAGAAATGAGAATGAACTACTGTGGTATGGAGTTAAGTTTGACTTAGCTAATAGTTCTAGTCCTGATGGTGTACGTACTGGTAATATGGAAATGCACAGAACACTTCCTATCCAGAGTAAGATGAGAGGTTGTACTATTAATAATGATGATAATACTAAAAGATACCTAAAAGCTGATAATTGGAATGAATGGGAGGATGGTGTTATTGTAACTGATGATAGTAATGGTAGAGCTCCTGAAATAATGGTAGAAATACCAGAGCATTATAGATTATTAGTGGCTACTCCAGACAATACGGTTGAAATTCGTATGAGTGAATATAATCTCCCCGGTTATACCAAAGTAGAAAAGAAATACATTGGAGCGTATGAGGGTGTTATTAATACGGATAGTGTAGATACACAGAATACGCTTAGGTCAATTGCTGTTTCAACACTTAAACTGAAACCTGTAGTAAATAAAACTAGAAACCAATTCCAAACCTTTGCTAGAGGGAATAATCGTACTAACAACTGGAATATCTATACCTATGGTGCACATAGAGACCTTACTTGGTTATTCGTAGTAGAATATGCTACATTGAATAGTCAGAAAGCATTTAATGCTAACTTAACTACAGAAGGTTACCATCAAGGTGGTTTAGGTGAAGGTGTAACTACAGGAACTGTAACTGTAAATGGAGCTATTGCTTATTCATTTGTACCTTGCGGTACTACTAATTCATTAGGTAATGGTACTGGTATAATCGAATATACACATACTAATACTAATGCTGAAGGTGCATCTACTGATACTAAGGTAGTTAATGTTCCTAGATACCGTGGTATTGAGAATCCATTTGGTCATGTATAGAAGAATGTAATTGATGTAGTAGTTGTTGGTACTGAAAATAGTGTATATATCTGCAAAGATTATACTAAGTTTGGTACATTTGAAGGAGGAGCTAATCCTACTGCAGAGCAATTAATTGCAGCAGGTTATGAATTACAAGACTTTAAAGAAAGTACAATTGCTAATCGATATATAAAAAAACTCGTTAATAATAATTAGGCAGATCTATTCCCAACTGTAGTAGGAAATGGAGCTAGTGCTACAACTTATTATTGTGATTATCACTGGACTAGTGCTACAGCTACACCTAGAACTCTTCTAATCGGCGGTAGCTCGGGCAATGGGTCTGCTGCGGGTTTGTTCCTTTTGCTTTCTAGCGATGGGTTGGACACTTCCGGTGCTAGTGTCGGGACTCGAATTACCTTCTATGGTGAACCGGCATTGCCAGCTGCTCCAGCTACATTAGAGTTAAATGATGAGGATTATGAACAATTGGATTCTATATAATCTGAAGAAAACTGGTTTTAATTAACCAATAAAAGGTTGCAGTCGTGAGTAAATCAGCAGTAACTCAGACAATGAGTCTAATGCAGGTTTGTTCAATTTGAATTCTAACAATGAGTTAGACAATTCCAATGCTAATGTCAGGACACTGAAATACGTAAAAAAATTATAAACTGACAAAAAATCAAGGGCTGAACCTTACCTCTTGGTAAAATATGACATGCTTCTTGAACGCATTGGTAACGAAAGTGAAGATGCGTGAAGGTATTTCAGAAAATATTATTTATGAAGAGATATAATAATTTATTCGATAAGATTGTTAGCTTAGACAATTTATATTTAGCAGATAAGAAAGCTAGAAGAAATAAATCTAGTAGAAAAGATATCAAAGAGTTTGACTAGAATAAAGAAGAATTACTTAAAAAACTATAGCAGAATTTAATTAACGGTACGTATAAAACTTCTGAATATAATACATTTATAATTAGAGAACCTAAAGAAAGATTAATATTTAGATTACCTTATTATCCAGATAGAATAGTACATCATGCTGTAATGAATATAATGGAACCTATATGGGTATCTATCTTTATTAAAGATACTTATAGTTGCATTAAACACAGAGGTGTTCACGAAGCATTACATAATGTTAAAGAAGCTTTAAAAGATGTAGATAATACTACTTATTGTCTTAAGTTAGATATCAGAAAGTTCTATCCTAGTATAGACCATGAAGTATTAAAGAGCATAATAAGAAAGAAGATAAAGGATTAGAAGTTATTATAGTTATTAGATGAGATAATAGATTCAGCAGAAGGTGTACCTATTGGTAATTACTTATCTTAGTTCTTTGCTAATCTGTATCTTACTTACTTTGACCACTGGCTTAAAGAAGATAAATAGGTTAAATATTACTTCAGATATGCAGATGATATAGTAATACTACATAAGGATAAAGAGTATTTACGAGAACTGTTTGAAGAAATGAAATAGTATTTAGATACTTTAAAATTAACTTTCAAAGATAACTATTAGATATTTAAAGTAGAAGACAGAGGTATATCTTTTGTAGGTTATGTAATAAGGCATGACTATACTTTAGTAAGAAAAAATATTAAGCGTAGCATGTGTAGGAAAGCAGCTAGATTAGGCAGAAAGAAAAACATTACAGTAGAAGATTACAAACAAGAAATGTGTAGTCATATAGGTTGGCTTAAGCATTGTAATGGTATTAACTTACTAAAGAAGATATTACGCTATAAAGAGCTATTAGTTTATGCAAGAAGATTTTCAAAACGGAAACCTTAAATAAACCTTATCGTTATATAATTATAATCTCAAACGGAATTTCGAGCCCTCTCAGATTTTACTCCCCTTTCTAATCTGTCAGGGCTTATTTGATTTTTATTATCAGCTACTATCTATGAATTACCAACAATTAGGAGAACATACTATGCCAATATTTAAGAACATGTTCAGTAGTGCGGATAAATGCATAGCTTCTGTTATAACTGGGCTACTTTCTATATTCGCACCTGTATGGGTTCCTATCACTGCTGTCGGTATATTGATACTACTTGATGCTATCTATGGTTATAAAGTCTCTAAAAAATATGGGCATCCTAAGATTGAATCACATAAAGCATGGAAAACTATATGGAAGACTAGAGATGCAGCAGTAGCAATAACTAGTGCATCAATAATAGATTAGCTGGTAGTAACCTCTATTAACTTGCACGCTGTAGAAATAGTAGCAGGAATGATAGCCTTAGTTGAGTTTTGGTCGTTACTAGAATCATTTAGCGACTTATATCCTAAATGGAAAATATGGAAAATCCTCAAAAAGGTTATAAAAGCAAAAGGAGAGAAATATTTAGATATATCATTAGATAAAGAATTACCAGATGATTCCAATACTGAATTAGTTAGTTAATTGGTTTACAAGGAATTTCAGAGCAGTCGCAGTAGGTTTAGTTAGTTTACTTATTGCGACTGTTTTTGTTTAGAACCATTAGCTACAAAAGAAGAATAAAGAGATTGACAGAATAACTAACAACGTTAGAGCTTACGAGCAATTAGCATCCTAGAAAGAATAGTTAAACAGAGTACTATAGCTTACTATAGAAGCTGTCTCTTATACACATCTCCGAGCCCACG
>ENA-OYKT01000070-OYKT01000070.1-human-gut-metagenome-genome-assembly--contig:-NODE-70-length-20235-cov-6.577602_pt1 | contig 20235 bp, 18 predicted proteins | sample MGYA00244950_ERZ653073 | MGnify/ENA primary metagenome ERZ653073 (study PRJEB26926, sample SAMN06165327) | human gut metagenome | biome: ENVO:00009003; feature: ENVO:2100002; material: ENVO:00002003...
CACTGCATATCGTCGGCAGCGTCAGATGTGTATAAGAGACAGCGGCGGCAGGTTTCGGCTGCGCTTGTTCCTCCAACTCGCGCCATTCAGGAATATGCGCGGAGGCTTTGCAGTCGCGGAGCTTGGAGGATTCCGGATGCTTGGAGTAGTCCATCTTCTCTACCTTCAGGGCCTTTTGGCCGCGGATAATGACCAGCGCCTGCGTAATCGGCAGACGAAGCACTTCATCCGGGGTGAGGACAGGCCGCTTACCGACGCCGGAGGTCTCCCGGTATTCCGGCGTATAATTGGAGATGCGCCAGGTGCCCAGCTGCTTGGATTTACTGGACACTGACACAGAGGCCAGACCGGTGCGCTCGGAGATGAATTCCGCCGTCAGGCTGTCTGTGCAGCCCAAAAATAGCTGCGCATCACAGTTTCCCAAAATTTCCTGCCAGAGATTGAGCGGGTATCGGTTTTGGAGACCCGCAAGGTTTTGAAAGACGCAGCTCATGGATATGTTTCGAGAGCGAATGACGCTCAGACGGCGGGAGAGGTCCGGAATGGTCCCGCAGGCAGTGAGCTCTTCCCCCAGGATATGGACGGGAACCGGCAGCTTACCGCCTTCACAGTTCTTGTCCGCATACCGCACCAGCTTGATGAAGCAGAAGGACAGGAACAGGCTTGCCAGAAAATCAAAGGTGCTGTCCTGATCGCTGGTAACGAGGAAGTAAGCGCACCTCTCCTGGCCGGGCAGTTCCAAGTCGATCTCATCCCGGGTGGTGATCTTCTTGATAAGCTCCGACTGGAACACCTGCAGCCGGGAGCCAAGGCCGATGATGACGCCGCTGCGCACCGTGTCGCTGGCTTGCTTGAACAGGCTGTAGGGCGCTTTGGCCGGATGGGTGGGCGGCAGAACATCAAACAGGTTGTCCAGGTCGGATTCCCCGTTCAGCGTCAGCAGCCGGTACACCTCGCCGATATTCCTGTTTTCTTTGGCATAGCTCTGGTCCACATAGAGGACGAGGGCTTTCAGCAGGTTCATCTCACAGGAGTCCCAGAAGTGGTCGCCCTTGCCGGTGCTGTTGGTGTTCTTGATAATGACATCCACAAAAAGCTGAGCCATCAGTTCCTGCCCTTCCACTTCGGAAAGGCAGTTCCAGCTGTCTGAGTTTTCCGGCAGCACCAGATTGAAAACCTTGACACAATAGCCCTGCTCCCGCAGGTACTCGCTGGATTTTTCATAGAGTTCACTTTTCGGATCTGAAATGATCAGCGATTCCCCACGGATCACCGCCTGAAGGATGCGGTTCATACAGAACGAACGGGTCTTCATGCTTCCGCTGGAGCCGTACACGGCCAGGTTGCCGTTGATGCGGGGATTCTCGGGAATACAGACGGCTTTCCCGTCCAGCATCCCCAGTACAATACCCTTGTGTTTGCGAAGGTCCGGCACCAGATCCAGCACACCCTTCATTTCCTTGCGGCCCATCCAGCCGGAGGTGCCATAGGTGCCCTTGGCCGAATAGACAAAGTTCCGGTCCGTGTCATACTCGCCGGTATCACTGTAGCCCATCCGCATGACCATGAGCAGCAGGACCGCCAGCAGGCCAATGCAGATCAGTACCCCGTACACCCCATAGGGGGGATGGAGCACAGAGGTCAGGCAGGTAATAAAATCGGGCGACGCTGCCGCCGGAGATGTGCCGTCTCCGGGGATGCCGCCGCCCTGTTTCCATGCCGCGTAGTTGCCCAATATCTGCCCCAGAAAGCCACCTGCGTAGAGAATCGCAAGGATGGCGAACGGCGCAGCGATCAGGCCTGCAATGAGTTTCTTCTTATCTATGGGAACAACCTCCCCTCGAATTTTGTGAAATCAATGGTTTGAAAGCGGACCCGGCTACCGCAGTAGCGGCGCAGCACATCTGCCTGGAAGTCGAAGCAGATCAGCGTGCCGGGGCGCTCCATCAGGTCGAGGGAGGTGCTGAAGCGTGTGATCCGGGGCAAGTCGCAGGAGTAGCCGAACAGCACCGGCGTTCCGTCCCGCTCCGCGGCATCCTGCTCAATGGCCTTTCCGGCGTTCCCGGCAATCAAGCCTTGGGACAGAATGCGGTTAAGCTCTGCGGTTTTCAAGGGATCACACAGTAAAGCAAGGATCATCTCCCCCTGGTGGTTATTTGTGAGAAAATAAAAATGGTCGTAGCTGCCGTCCAGCATGAAATAGTCGTGCTTGGCCCCGCCGGTGCTGGTGAGCATCTGGTATGCCAGTTCCATGCTGTCGCCCAGCACCAGCCCATGCACATCTTCGGCGCGGTACTGCCCGGCCAAACGCTGCTGGCACAGGACGCTCCACATCAGCGCCTTTACCCGCATCTCGGATTTGCAGCGCCATTTCATCAGGGCAGCGCCGCTGTTGTAGGTGACAAAAATGCCGGTGGGCGCAAGAAGCACCCCTGTAAACCGGGAGCTGCGAATCTGCGTGGCGTCGATTCCCATTTCCTTTACTTCACGGGAACTGTAAAAGGCAGGATATTCGACAGCTTCGCCGCAATAGCCCTGCGGCGAAAAGACCTTCGGCTTTTCATCCTGAAAAATCCCGATCCCCGCATTGTCCATCGTAACATAGGTTTCCGCAAGGCGGTGGAGCCGGAGCCGCCGGTTCACCTCGCTCTTGAGGCGGTTGGTGTCGGTGTCGCCGGTCAGGTAGGGAGAGAAACGCTCTGGCCAGCCGTCCAGCAGGGCGGCCTTGGCCCTTGACCCCAGCCGATAGCCCCGGAGCCTGTCACGGTAGTAGGTCCGCAGCAGCCCGCTCTTTTTGAGCGAGGTCACGACCGCCTCCAAATAGTAGGGGCTGGACGGGAGACGGTTCAGCTGGCTGGTTGGGAACTCTCCAGAGATGGCGGTCAGCGATAAAAGCCGGAACGGGAGCGTATCCGGCTGTGGAAAAGTGCGGCTGCTTTTCCCAAGGGATCACCTCCTTTGTCGGTGCTGGATTTTTACCGTAATGACTGAGAACTTCGGTAAAATAAAGCTTCTCTCAAGTGGCCGCAAGCCCCGAAAATCCGGGGCTTTCAGCGGCTTCGCGGGATGTCGGGCCGGAAGGGGCCTAAAATGCTCAAAAATCCGAGATGGATTTCAGGCTTGATTTATGCTCCGCAAGCCACCCGGGAAAGCGGTGCTTGTCCATGACGAAAATCATCGTGCAGTCCTGCTCGCCCAGCTCGGCGGTGTTATAGGCATCACACAGCAGGCCGGTATCATCAGCCATTACAAAAGAGGACAGCAGATCTAAAATCTGCTTTTCCTCCAAGTTGTCATAGTCGCGCACCCGCCTGGTGGGGAGCGCCTGGTCATATACCTGGGCGAAGCAGACAACACATTCCCGGTAGTGAGGCAAAGTGTTCTCTTTGGCGTACTGCTCCAGGGCAAAATAGAGGGGGTCCAGCAGAAACTCGGCGCTCTGCCGCTGCCTGCGCTTTGGCAGAAGGCTGGGCAGTGTCACAGCAAGTACCTCGTTTTCATAGGTGATGGTGATGCCGTGCATCACACTGGCAGATTTGAGGTAGTCACCTTTGCGGATGGTCGTACTGGAATAAATCAAATGCCGCAGCCGGCAGGCAATACGCTCTGCCCGCAGCGCGGCATCGGTGGAAAGAGTCTCGTAGTTGTCGGGATAACGCTGAATGTCGGTGGTGTCCATCGCATACAGCGCGTTGCTCAGACGGGATATATCGTCAAGGATGCTCCCGATCCGGCGGGATATAAGTTTTCGGTCCAATCATGTGCCTCCTGCTTTCTTGAAATAGTGTGTCTGGCCGTTTTCCTCTACGGTGCAGAACCCGGAAATGCCGGGACAGTCGATTTTGGCGATCTGCGCCGGTGAATCGACCAGAACAATGCGGCGGCTGCCGCCCTTGTTGCCCCGAAGGGCATGGCAGACAAGCGCCTCCTGCCCGTCCTCAACGCAGGCCACCTCGTAGAGTTCGCCATCGGCAAAGAAAACGAGCTTGACAGGAAAATCAGCGGGAGCATGGTAATCGGCCCGCTGAATGAAGTCCAGCAGGACCCATACTGCCCGGACAAGCGCCCGGTCAATTTTTGCTGACTGGCCGGCCGGGAAATAGCCGCCGCTCTCTGTTTGAAAAATGCGGCCCTGCCTCTCCAGATGGGAGAGCAAGGCCTTTGCCGTATCTTCTTTGCCAGGGTGAAAACAAAGAAGCTGCTGTTCACTGAGGCCAGGGTACATTGTGACTGTCCGCAGCAAGTCCGCAGCCTCATTTCCATAGATTTCAGCCCTGGTCTTCATGGTGGCTCACCTCCTTTATCAAATGGCGTCATTAAGGCGTCATTGGAACGCCTTATCAAATATTGGAACGCCGGAAAGACGCCATCCGGGCGTCAAACCGGCGTTTTTTTCATGGAAGGCGTCATATTGACGCACATCCAGCGCGGTACATCAAAGCAAGGGATTCACCTCGGCTGTATATCATTTGAACCTACGCAGATTCCTGCTCGCGGCGCTTGCGTTCCAAAATTTCACGCAGCTCACGGCGGTCGGTGGTAATCAGGTCCTTTTCCAGCGGGCTGGCCTTAAACTCCACCATGATGTTGTTGTTATTGGTGGAAATCAAGCCGTTGCCGCGTTCAAAGTGGGTGACCTCCATCGTTTCCGCATCGGACAGGTGCAGGGTCTCTTGGACCCGTTCTGCCTCGTCATCCTCCAGATTGAGGATAATCTTGGTCTTGCTGTTGTTGATGATGCCTTTCCCAAAACGGCCCTCGTCCAGATTGAAAAAGTCGTTCAGGTCCTGGCTGGCGCAGACCGCTGATCCGCCATAGCCGCGGATGGTTTTGAAAATCTCCAGAACGAAATCACCAGCCAGGCGTGTGCCTGTGGTGCCGGCGCCGGAAAGGAGCTGCCAGCACTCGTCAATAAAAATGGCTTTTTCCTCAGTGCGGTCGGCTTTGGCGCGGTCCCACACAAAATCGAGGGCAACAAACATCCCCACAGTCAGCAAGTCGCCGGTGAGGGAGGAAATATCCAGCACAGTGTATTTGTTGTCCAGCCGCACATTGGTCTGCTTGTTGAAGGTGCTGGCGGAGCCGTTTACCAGGCGGTTGAGAATATGGGCCATGCGGATGGTTTCCGGGGCGGCCTTCAAAATCTCATACAAGTCGCCCAGCACCGGCATTTCCCGGTAGCAGCCCGGATTGGCCGGGTCTTCCAGGGAGGCGTTGTCGTGGGTGATGCCTTTGGCATTGTAGGTGCGGATCAGGGCCTCATCCAGAAGCTGCCGTTCCTCGTGACTCATATCGGGAATGAGCAAGCTGAAGAAAATGTGCAGCTGCTGGATCTTCGCCGCCAGTTCCGAGAGTTGGATACCGGGGCCGTCCAGCATTTCGTTGACCGACCGATCCACCTTGCGGATCTCCATAACATTGATGCAGTGCGGGCTGGCCGGGGAGATCTGGATGAACTCACCGCCCACATTGGCGCAGGCCCGGTGGAACTCATGCCCCTTCAAAGGAGCGATGATGAAAACGGGGATGTTTTTGCGCCGCATCCTGAGTGCCATCAACTGCATGGTAAAGGTTTTGCCTGCACCGCTGGTGCCCAGGATCGCCATGTTGGCGTTCTTATAGATCGAGGAATTGAAAATATCCACGATAATCAGAGAGCTGTTATACTTATTGACTCCCAGCAAAATGCCGTTGTCATCGCACATCTCAAAGCTGGTAAAGGGATAGCAGCTGGCCGCGCCGCCCGTCAGCAGGTTGCGCTTGCCGCGCTCATAAAGCCCTTTTTCCATAGAGACCAGCGGCAGGGCAGAAAGAAACGCCTGCTCTTCACGGAAGTGGCAGGCGCTGACATTCATATCCTGCGAAAGCAGGAGCTTTTTCATCTCACTGACTTTCCATTCCAGGTCTTCCACAGAGGGTGCCGTCACCGTAATCAGCAGGTTCAGGTAATAAAAATCTTCGTTGTTGGCAAGGCCCTCCTTTAAGAAATATCCGCTCCGGATGGCGCCGTCAATGTCGTCAAAATCGGTGTTCGTGTCGCTGGCATCTTTGATTTTGGAGCGGTTGATACGGAGCTGCTGGCCCACCCGCTGGATGATGCGCTCTTTGGGCTGGCGGGCAAGGAACATATCCATGTCGATACCGTCACCGGCATTGACGATCAGGCTCAGCCAGCCCGCGGGCACCTGCGTTTTATACCCGTCCGAGGGGATCAGCAGATAGGCATAGTACAATCCATCAATGCAGATATAGCGCCCGTGGGAAAAATCAATGCTTCGGGGGGCGGCAAACTCCGCTGCCGGGATATGGTCTATTTCATTCTCCCGCCCGTGCTCCATATACTGCGCCACCACCTCCTGCGCCCGTACCGACAGCGGCTTGACGGCGCTCTCGTTCCGGCACAGCAGGTTGTAGAGGACATCAACGGTAAATTCATCCTCGTTTTCAGGGACGATGACCTCGTTTCCACACTGGCGCAGATAATTGGAGGCCGTATGGACGGCGCTCTGGAGGGACTGGATCGCTTCATCTTCCTGCTCCGACCGCCGGGTATTGGCCCAGGGCTCATACTCGAAAATCAGGAAGAACCGCCGTGTAACAGCCTCACGGGAGCCGACCTGCTGCACAAAGTTCAGGTAATCCTCCTGCATCAAGCGGCACTGCTCGTTTTCCTCATGGGCCATCTCCCGGCGCACCGTGTCCAGGTGGCGGTTGATGTCCGCGCGGCGGGTCAGGACCTTGATTTGAAGCTTGACGGGCGAGATTTTCAAGTACGAAACGAAGGAGTAGATGATATTCCTCTGCTCCCGGGCGCTCCGCAGCATAAAGTTGATAGGAACCACCTCGACCACCTTGACAAACCGATGGTCCTTGGTGTAGATAATGCCGTCCTCTACCTTCTCGATGGGCAGATAATCCGCCACCGGATTGAGGCAGGCGGGCTTCTGCTCCTTGACATGGGCAGGGCGTTTAGGCAGGCGCTCCTTTTCAGGGCGCTCCTTTGCTTTCTTTTTCGCCTTATTGGCCTTGGCAGGACGCTCCTTTTTGGAATTTTTCTTGGGCCGCAGCTTTTCACGGATCTCATAGCCGCGCACTTCATCAAACTCAGCCGGGAAATCTGCCTCGCCAGACCGCCGGCGCTTCGGGGCCTTGGGCTTTTTCTCCTTGGGAGGCCGCTGCTTGAGATGCTTGCCTGCCGATTTGGAGGGCGCCGCTTTTTCCTCCGGCTGCGCACCATCACCGCCGACAACGCGGCGGTTCCGCAGGTATTTCAAAAAAATGACCAGGAATTGCGAAAGGCTCTCACCGGATATGCCGATCAAAGCGACCAGCCCCACCGGAAGAGCAGTCAGGCACAAAATGATGATGCGGGTGGTCAGCCCAAACGGAAGGAACAGAAAAACAGGCGCCCCGATGGCAAACACCAGGATGCCGGCCTCGATTACATTCCGCGCACGGAACATACCGCCGAAAAAAGTGCCTGTTTCTATAAAATTCGGCGGTATGATATAAGTATCATGGTCGTTTTTGTTGCTCATGTATTACCTCGTTTCCGCAGCCGAGGGGCAGGTCAGCCTATGATCCAGAAAGGACCGCCTGCTCCAGCACGGCGGCTTGCTTCGTTTAGGATGATGGATAGATCCCAGAGCTGCTCGCTGCGCTTGTAGCTGGCCGGGTCCGCCACCATGATCTGACCGTCTTTCACGCCACGGAGAACGATAAAATGCCCGGATGAAGTAAAATGGCCCTCTGCCATAATCGCCACCACCAGCTTTCCTTCAGCCAGGGCGTCCAGTATCCTCTGGGGCTCGGAAGTCGTGCAGCCGGATACCGGCAGGCCCCATGCCTCAGCGGCGGCGGGTATCAAAGCGTGATAAGAGCCGCTGCTCTTGCACCAGTAGCCGTTTTCGTAAGACCACTGAGCCATCGCCACCGGGTCCACAGTTTCATCCGTGAGGGAGGATACCACAATGGACATAGCGGTAGGCCCGCACCCGTAGCCGCCGATATTGTCGGTGCCGTAGGGCTGGCTGGCATAACGCTCGTCCAGCTGGTTGAAATAGACTACCGGCGTCACGCCGTCTGTAAAGGTAACATCGCCCAGAGAGGGGATGCTGTTTCCAGTCCATTCCGTCAGGTTCTGCAGCAGGCCGTCCCCCAGGAACATGCTCAGGTTTGAGGCATAATCGGAGGCAAGCTCTTTCTGCTCGTCCGTAAGCGCAAAAATATGGTCAGCAAGATAAGACTCGCCGTTGTAGCGGATGGTGTAGACCATCCAGATCTCGGTGGTTGTGGTTTCCTCCCCGGTCTCCGGGTCTTCCGATGTGACCTCACGGCTCTCCCGCACGCTGGTATAAGAGTAGAGATGCTCTTTGTTCTCCCGCAGGACAGCGGCCAGATCATCCAGCGAAATGCTCTCAAAATCCTCATCCCGGGCAGCGCAATACTGCGAGACGATGAGATTGGCGTTATAGACGGGGCCGGCCGAATAGGGATTTTTGACCTCCATCTGGTCAGCGCCGGAAGAGGCAAAGTCCGCTTCAATGCGGGCTATCACATCGTCCAGTGCCTCGCCCAAGATGGAATTGATGGTAAATGTGATGTCGTTGGCGTTCTCTACGATAGCAGTTTCGCTGTTGAGGACAGGATGTTCCGTGTCCGCTGGCGAAAAGGCATTGATCAAACCGCCGAAAATCAGCCCGGGAAGCATCAAAACAAACAGGACCGGCAACAGAAGCAAAATGACAATGACGGCAACGATCTTGCCGATATGCTTGCGTCCGGCCCATACTGCCCCGGCCACAGCCCCATAGGGACCGCCGGCAGCAGCGCCCTTGGCAGCACCGGAAATCGCCTTGCCGGCCTTGATGGCACCCTTGACCGTGTGCGCTGCGGAGGCCGCAGTGTCTACCGTTTCAGCAAAGCTGTCCTTGCGTTCTTCAGCCATCAGATCTTATCCTTTCGTTTGGGGGTGGGCGGCAGCTTCTTTACAATGGACTCGTTGTAGGCAATCGAGCCGTCCGGGGCCATGTAGGGCGTCTTGTCCACCGCGTCCACCGCATACTGCTTATACCAGGCGGTGCCGTCTGCGGCGTGAACTGTCGTGTACTGGCCCTCCGGCGCAACATACTGGTCAGCATGGTACATACCGAAGGCAATGCCCTCCGGGTGTTCCGACGTGACCTCCGTGCCGGTGATACGGCCGCCGCCGATCTCGACATTCTGATAGGTGGGGATATTCTCTGCCCCAGCCCCCAGTGCCGTGTGGCCCATATAGGAGTGTAGGGCTTCAACGGCCTTTTCGCCGGTGATCGAGCCCATTTGAGTGATGTTCCCGGTAGCCACGGAACCGATGACATTATTGGCGAAACTGCCGCCCTTGCTTACCGAGGAAGAATAAATGTGGCCGCCGACACCGCCAGCAGCACCACCCACAAGACCGCCGAGACCTGACGGCTTGGCGTCCGAGGGCGTTGTGGCCGTCTTGATGGCGTTGTTCGTGACATTCCGCTTGATTACGCCTGCCAGACCGCCGCTGGCAAAGCCTGCGCCAAACCCGGCGCCGCCCCGGCCGCCTCCACCGCTGGCATTGACATGGGTGGAACTGCTGCTGCGGCCGCCGCCAAAGTGGTGGCTGGAAAAGTTCTTAAAGCCGCCGATGCCCTTGGCCGCAATCATGGCCTCAGCCAGCATACTGCCGCCGGTGTGGCCTACATTGACGCCCAGGCTTGCCATGAACGAGTCGATTTTCTGCGATACCTTCAAGAAGCCTATCGCACACATGAACCAGATCAGGACATTGCCGGAAACCGTCTCCTTACCTACAGCGTCCACTTGAGCCTGCACTTCTTCCTCGGAAATGGCAAAAGCAGGCTGACAAAACAGGCAGGAGAGGGCAGCAACCATCAGCGCAAGGAACAAAATTTTCTTGAATTTTTTCAAAGCGCCCCTCCTTACAAAGAGAGCGGATTGGCAATAAAAGAGCCAACCATGCTCGTGAACAGGCGCAGGCACCAGGCGTTCATAATCAGCAGAAAAATCTGCCCGCCCAGCATCCGGCACCACGATTTCCAAATATTCGATGTAGTCTGGCTTGCGCCCATCGAAAAAGCGACCGGCGCCGTATAGACCAGCACACCCAGCAGAACATACCGTTCCGCCGCCTCCAGCAGTAATTTCAGATAATTCCAGGCCAAGATGATGACGAGGATCAGGGTGATCAGCGCAACAGCGCCATTGGCACAGACGCCGATGATCACCAGCATGACCGAGTTAAAATCGGCAAAGCTGAGGGGCGGCAGCTCCGAATCCATGATCCAGCCATACGGCGTGCCGCCGATGGTCAGGACGATGTTGACGATTTCATCGGAAAAGAGCGCCAGCAGGATGAAAATGACCGACCGGATGCTTAACTTGACCGGATCTTCCGCCTCAATTCCTGCGCCCAGGCCGAAGTTCTTGAACAGCTGCCAGACCCAGTTCAGCAGGATAATGCCGACAGCCAGCGCCACAAAGACGCTATACATCGTTTCGGCAGCGGGAAAGTACCGCAGAAACACAGCCATATCACAGCCCAGCGCACCCAAAACTGAGGTGGTTACAAGGTCAAGGCCGGCCATTACCTGTTCCGCGATCCATTCAACGATGCCATCCAGGATACCCATAGCTTACGCCTCCTTCCAGTGGGTATATTGCGGCGGCCATCAGCCTGTCCACTGACCACCAGAGAACAGAGGCGTCACATAAGCCATGATGAATCCGAGACCATTGAGGACGGCCCAGGTAATGCAGATGCGCTTCAGCCACGCCCGGCTCTCATCGACTGTCCGGCCGGAGCGTGAAAAGTTCATAAGCAGAAGCGCCACCGAGGCGGTCACGATGGCCGCAATGGTGGAGATGGCGAGGATCTGCGTGTAGACATCCTGCATAATTTCCTTGGCCTTCGTCCAAACATCGGTTGCAGCAAATGCCGGCTGACAGAACATCATCGCCATCATCACACAGAGGAACGCCGTATAGGCGATCCGGCCGATGGAAACTCGACGAGGCGGGCTGCTGTCATCTTCCCGCCGCTGCTGTTGAGGAATTTTCAGTTTTTTCAATTTTGCGGACCTCCAATCCAAATGTGATGTTCATTGCTCAAAAAGCAAAGAAGGAGCCCGCATCCGTTGTGCAGATGCGGACTCCTTCTCAGGCCAAAGACCGTTTGGGCAGCAAAAAAGCACCTCGAAAAAGGTGCTGTTCACTGCCTGTATTCAGTTTTGGGTGCAAGTTTGAGCATATTCAGTCTAACACATAGGGATTTACGGCTCAAGGGCAGGAACGCGCCAATTTCAGTCCCGAATTGTGCCAATTACTTGCCCGCCTGTTTCTCGGAGGATTTCGGCTCCGGGAAGAACTGCTCCAGCACATCCAGACTGTCCTTGGAGGTATATCCCCACAGCACAGAACTGAGGGCTTCAATGGCCTCCCGCCGCTTGCGGTAGTAGGTGCGGAAGGAGATGTCTCGGATATGTGGGCGCAGGTTCTCGATGATTTCCTCCACATTCTTCAGCTGCTGAGGGGAGAGGAAGGAGTAGTACAGCAGCCAGTAATACGCCTCGCCGTTCTTATGGCGGGTGCGGAGCAATTCGACTGCCGAATCCAGGAGCTTCAGCATCTTGTGGCTGCGCTCAATGCACTTGGCATGGTGCTCAATGTCGCTCCCGTTCAGGTCTGCGCCGGCCAGGTAGACGGAATCCAGAAATTCCTCGATGGAAGTGCCGTATTCGATCTCGAACTTGGCCCGCACATGCTGGACGGAAATCTCCAAGCTCCAAACCACATCGCGGTATTTTTTCAGCAGTTTCCAGGTATCATGGTACAGAGGGTTCTCTGCGACATCTTTTTCAACAAATTTCTTCATGGTAAGACCTCCTTGTTCAATTCTCCGCCGAGGGAGAGAGTGTAAGTTCAAAAGTGGCGACCTGCTTGTTCCCACACAGAACAGCAAGGCCAAAACGCATCAGGGACTGCTCTCGCGCACGGGGGAGTAAATCTTCCCGGCAGTCGCCCGATAAGGGATATAACTTGTAGCGAGAGAGCGGGCAGCCAAAGCACGAAATCCCTTGTGCCATCAGGATTTGCGCCATTTTCTGAAGGAAAATTTCAATGTGCGATTTTGAAACGCTGGCGAGTTCATCTGAAACGATGACCTCATGCTCCAAAGCAGGGGCGTCAAGACCTGCACTATCCTCCTTCGGGAGCTCCAGGCGAATGTTAAGCGTCATAGCGACCTCCTCTTTATCTACCATCACATCCGAGATCTCAAACATGGTGGACAGATATTTTTGCAGATAAATCACGCTGCCATGCCGGCCCGGGAAGGACATGAGGGAGATGTAGTCCAGCGCGGCCAGCTTTTTCAGGACACGGCCGACTGTCGCCCGGGACAGCCCCCAGCGGGCAGCCAGCTCGGTGTAGGTGACAAGGGGATTTCCGGTGCCGTTGCGGAAATAGACCACCGGCCCCAGGTCTGACCCCTGCACCTGATTGTCGTTGTAGATGGCGGATACCCACAGGTCCAGCACAATGTCCATCTCGGAGCAGCGGTCTGAACTGATGAGGTCGGTGGCAACGGAAACCGGCAGGAAGAAAAAGCCGGTGTCCTTCTGGCAGGGGGCATTGTACTCCAGGACCGTATTATGCCGCGCCCAGTCGCAGATCTTATAGCGGACTACATTCCCGCGGCCCAGTGTCTGAAAGGAAATAAGGTTCTGCTTCTGCAGCCGTTCCAGTACGGCCAGCGCCTGGCACTGGAACCGGGTACGGAACCATTGGGACAGCTCCTTGAGGGTGCAGACCCATTCGCCAGGGTAGACGGTATAGCTGATGCCGTCGATGCGGCGGTATGAGGTGCGGAAGTTTGCGTAGCTGCAAAGTACCGTAAAATAAAAAAGGCCGGAGCCTCCGCTTACGCGAATGCTCCGGTCCTCCATCAGAAAGCGGACGAACTGCCGGTAGATCCGGCAGCGTGGGTAGTCCACCACCTGTTTAATTTGTAATTGATAGGTTGGCATGGCTTTCTCCTTTTTATATATAAGGTATGAAATTGGAAGGGCCAACGAAAAAATCGTTGACTTGAACATCTTGGGGGCTTATGTTATTATTGTATTGTAAAAAGAATCGGCTAGGGGCTTTGTCGATTGGGTTCAGCTGATTGCTCTGAATGGCTTTCGTTGTTCTAAGGCACACAGCATTTGGGATGTTCTCCATTGCTCTACAATGTATCAGTCGATTTTTTGGAAATATTTTGCAAAAAATTTTGTTTGGGACTTTTTGTAAAAATGCTCAAAAAAAGGACGGAAAATCGGCCTACAACTTTCTACAACTTTTTTACAACTTTTGCCCCGAACCAGACGGCACAGGAGGACACACTATGGAATCCAAAAAGTTAGAAAAACCTCGTGAAAACGGCACTTTTTCGACCGTACGAGGCGTGATGAAACCGGATGAAGAGGGTAGAAGGGTGTTCCCCACAATGAAGCCTTTGGACTCTGACAAGAAGGTTTCCAAGGAAGTTTCGGCTCCTGCGCCGGCTGCTCAGGCGGCTCCTGAAGTTCCTGAAAAAATTGATTTTTCCAATGTGGAGATCGAGCCGCTGTTTGCCGATTTTGTGGACTTTGACACGTTCAGCAAGTCCGATTTCCGTGCTGTGAAGGTCAAGGCCTGCGAAGCCGTGAAGAAGTCGAAGAAGCTGCTCAAGTTCACGCTCGACGACGGTACCGGCGAGGATCGCGTCATCCTGAGCGGCATTCATCAGTATTATGAGCCGGAGGAACTGGTGGGCAAGACCTGCATCGCCATCACCAATCTCCCGCCCCGCCCCATGATGGGCATCGACTCCTGCGGTATGCTCATCTCCGCCGTGCATCACGAAAACGGCGAGGAAAAGTTGCATTTGCTGATGGTTGATCCTCACATTCCGGCAGGCGCAAAGCTCTATTGATTGCCCCAAAATTGTCGGTGCTTACGCCAATTTACTCCGAGCTTACGCCAAAAATGCGTTTGGAATTCTGCGATTGCAGACAAGTTCCGATAGCATACGATAAGTTCATATGAATTAAGCCCGCTGATTTCGGTCAGCGGGCTTTTTCTATTTCTGCCCCTATTACATCCTCGAGATGTGATAGTGGCTGAAGGAAAACCCCAATGTCCGAAAGTATATTGCCCAGAGAGCGGACCTCCTCGGCGCTATCCGATTGCCGAATGATACCTTCAAGGCCGCTGCCGGTACGGGGATCACTTCGGATATTATCTTCCACTAGAAGCGTGATCGGCTGATAGATATTGAGCCCGATTGTGTGCATCTGGCCACCGATGCCGATGGAATCCGGATGAACGCCTATTTCGTGGACAACCCCGAAAAGATGTTGGGCGATATGCAGATGGTCAGCGGGCCTCACGGCATGGAGTCCGCCTGTATTGCTTATCAATCAACAAAATGTCATACGCCGCCCCGGAAACTCCACTGCCCTTGAGCACGCAGCAAAAAGGCCTTTCACCGGAGGGCTTTATCCCGGGCAACTGTGTGCATGAGGTGATGACCGGCATCGGCGGCAGGCTCAACGAGGCCAAGAACAAGGCGGGCGTCGGCTTCATGGCGGAAAGGAATATCCGGGCACGAATGACTTGCCTGCGTCGCAGGACTTAGAAGACGCGGGCAGGCGCATTTTTATTTGGAGGGAACATTATGGCATGGGCCATGCTCGCATTGCCGGAATTTTTGAGGTCGTTTGGGCGACCTGCATGAAGTGTTCGGAGGGATTCATAAAGCTCAGCTGGTCGCTGCTCGTTTGCCGGCATGGCGGTGAGCTTTTTCCTGCTGGCACGCACAACCAAAACACTCCCGCTCGGTGCGGCTTATGCGGTCCCGACCGGGAGTGGCGCGCGGGGCTTCGTGATCGTTGGCATCATCTTGTTCAAAGAGCCGGTGACAGCGGGTGCATCGTCACAATGTGCAATTTTTTCGCGGAAACGCGCGGTGTTTACAGTTCTTTGATATATTTCTCATAGACGTGTGATAAAATACAAGAATCAAATTCAGCAGCCTGGAAAGGTGATCGGTCATGAGACAACGGTTTGCAAAATGGATGATGGGCAGAAACGGGATGGATGCACTCAACCGCCTTCTGTCCGTGCTGACGCTGATCCTGTTGATCGTCAGCATGTTCGTGCACGGCTATGCGGCGCGCATCCTGTGGTCGCTGGCGGTCCTTGGCCTGATCGTGGTCTATTTCCGTATGCTCTCGCGCAATGTCTATCGCCGGCAGCAGGAAAACGGCGCGTATCTGCGCCAGAGATACAAGGTGACGAGCGCGTGGCGTGGTGCCGTGGACCGCTGGCATCAGCGGCGTGACTACCGCTTTTTCAAATGTCCGTCGTGCCGGACGCGTCTGCGCGTGCCGCGCGGCAAGGGCAAGATCAATATCGTCTGCCGCAAATGCGGCACGTCCTTCCAGCGGAAAACCTGAGGCGAAGCCAGATGTTTGGATATGTGATCGCAAATCTCGAGGGCCTGACGCAGGCGCAGAAGGATCGCTACAAGGGCTGCTACTGCGGCCTGTGCCGGGTGCTCAAGCAGCGGCACGGCTTTTCCGGCCGCCTGACGCTGACGTATGACATGACGTTTCTGGTGCTGCTGCTCTCGGCGCTGTATGAAGCGGACGAGGAGCGCGGTATGGAGATTTGCCCTGCGCACCCGCTGCGCAAGCATTTTTACTGGCAGACACGCTACACCGAGTATGCAGCCGATATGAACGTCGTGCTGGCCTACAACAACTGCCGCGACGACTGGCAGGATGACGGCAGCGCGCTGAAATACTGGGAAGCGGAGGCGCTCAGCTGCCAGTGTGCAGCCGTGCGCGCGCGCTGGCCGCGCCAATGCGCCGCGATCGAGCAGTGCATGGCGGAGCTTTCCGATATCGAACAGACGGACACCGGCGACCCGGATGCTGCGGCCAACTGCTTCGGACGCCTGATGGGCGAGCTGTTTGTGACGGGTGAGCTCTGGGACGACCGTCTGCGCCCGTTTGGCGAGGCGTTGGGCCGATTCATCTATCTGCTTGACGCGGTGATCGACCTGCCGGAGGATCTCCGGCACGGGCGGTATAACCCGCTGCGCTCGCTGCCGCAGGATGCGGATCTCCACGCACTGCTGACGATGCTGCTCGGCGAGTGTTCAGCGGCGTTTGAGGCACTGCCGGTGCTGCAGGACGTGGAGCTGCTGCGTAATATTTTATATTCCGGCGTATGGCTGCGCTACGAGGCGGCCATGAAAAAACGAAAGATCGGGAGGAGCGCCGAATGAGAGACCCATATGAAGTCCTCGGTGTTTCCAGAGGCGCGAGCGAAGAGGAGATCAAGGCGGCCTATCGCCGTCTGGCCAAGAAATATCATCCGGACCTGAACCCGGACGACCCGCACGCGACGGAAAAAATGAACGAGGTCAACGCGGCCTATGACGCGATCAAAAACGGCAAGGCCAATGGCTACGGTGCGTCCGATGGTTACGGCCAGACGGGCGGCTATGGCGGTTACGGTGGCTATGGGGCCTATGGCGGTTGGGGCGCGCAGCGTGACCCCGGCATCCGGCCGGAATATCAGGCGGCGGTGAACTTTATCCAGACGCGGCACTTTGCCGAGGCGCTGCAGGCGCTGTCCGGCGTGCCGATGGCCGAACGAGATGCCAACTGGTACGCCCTGAGTGCCATGGCGAATTCCGGCGCGGGCAACCGCGTGCAGGCGCTGGCGGATGCGCGGCGCGCGGCCGAGATGGACCCGACGAATCCGGACTTCCAGCGTCTGCTGCACCAGCTCGAGAGCGGCGGCGATGCGTATGCGACCTACAGTGCCGGCTATCCGAACAGCGGCTTCGGCACCGGCAGCTGGTGCGCGGATATGTGCCTGCTGAATCTGTGCTGTAATCCGTGCTTTTCGCCCTGCTGCTGAGAAAACTGCAAACGAACACCCCAGCGGGATCGCACAGTCCCGCCGGGGCGTTTTGCGCTCATGCGCCGGGGAAGGTGCGCAGATACCGGTCGGTGAACGTGGTCAGCGCGGCAAAGTCCATGCACGGCCGGTAGACGGCTTCCAGCTCGTTGTGCAGGAGGTTGGCCATGCGCAGCTGCTCCACTGCGCTTGCGAGGGCGAGCTGCTGCTGCCGGGTGTCGCTGCGCATGGTGCGGCGCAGTGCCCGCTGGCGCACGGGGTCCGGCAGCACGTCGAGCCGGATGTGCCGCTGTGTCAGACCCTCCGGCACGTCGTCCGCCGTTCCGGCAAGGAAGCCTACGCCGCGCGATGGTACGAGCACGGCCTGCGTGCGCGACGGTATGAGCGGGTCGGGGCAGGAGAGAACGTCCAGTCCGCACCGGCCGGCGTGTGCGCGCACGATGTGCAGAAATTCTTCTGCCAGGCCGCAGCCGTCGTCGAGCAGGTACACACGCTCGCACTGCGCGGCGATCGTATCAGGGAAGAAAATTCGCCCCTCACACGTGATGGCGCTTAAAAACAGCCGTTCACACCGGCCGTGTTCCGTGCCTTTGCCCGGTGTGCCGAATTCCCGTGCGCAGATGCTCTTTGCGCGGCGGCGTGCGGCCTCGCGGTCCTCGGGATAGACCAGCCCCGGCGTGGCGCGTGCGTCGAGTGCGGCGGCCGCCGCCAGATATTGCTGCGCGCGCAGACGGAACATGGCGCAGTCGGCATTCAGGGCGCGGATGCGCGCCGTGTCGAGCGCCTCTGTGCGGCAGAACGTGCCGAGGTCCAGATATTCGCCGCTCGCGCCGAAGAGCGCGGGCTCGACGGTGTGCGGCGCCGTGCCATCGAAGAAGCCGGAGCATTTTTCCGGGAAATAGACCCCGTCGAGCGAGGCAGGGTCGCCCGCACAGTGCAGCCAGACGACGGCCAGCCCGGCTGCGTGCCCGGCATCGCCGACGCGCTTGAGAAACGTGGATTTTCCGCAGCCCGGCCCGCCCTTGAGGATGCAGAAATACCGCTGCGGCGGCCGCAGGAACTGCCTGTGCAGTGCGTAGTAGCCCGCGCCGGTCAGGGCGCTGAGAAAGTAGCGTGTTTCCAGTCCGTTGTTCATGGCGAAACCTCACATTTTTCAGGTTGCTACAGCGTATGCATCCGGCGCGGCTGTTGACAATTTCGCGCCCCGATGTTATCCTTTTCCCATCTTGATTACGGAGATTTGTCATGATCCAGACTGTTTTATTTGATTTTGACGGTACGCTCTTTGACACCGGTGAGGGCATCCTGCGCAGCGTGCAGTATGCGCTCGAGGGCTTCGGCATCCATGAGACGGACACGGCGCGTCTGCGCAAGTTTGTCGGTCCGCCGCTGCTCGATTCGTTCTCGGAGCTGTATGCCATGACGTCCGAGCAGGCGCAGGCGGCGGTCGCACGCTACCGGGAGCGGTATCTGCCTGTCGGCATCTATGAGTGCACGCTCTATCCCGGCATTCCGGAATTGCTCGAGCGGCTGCGTGCGCACGGTTTTCGCATCGCGGTCGCGACCGGGAAGCCCACGCCGATGGCGCGCTCGATCCTGCAGCGGTTCGATCTTGAGCGGCTCTTTGACTGCGTGATTGGCTGCGAATACGACGGCACGCGCAGCACAAAGGCCGAGGTCGTTGCGGCCGCGCTTGCCGAGACGCAGACCGCGCCCGAGGCGGCGCTCATGGTCGGCGACCGCAAGTATGACGTCACCGGCGCCGCTGCCTGCGGCGTTCCGTGTATCGGTGTGTATTATGGGTATGCCGAGCCGGGCGAGCTGGAGGCTGCCGGCGCGGCGGCCACGGTGCAGACGGTTGCAGAGCTGTCCGAGCGCCTGCTGCACTGGAACGAGGCATAAATGAAAAACTCCCTGCGGAAACCATGCGTTCCGCAGGGAGTTTTCTATTTTTATCAGGTCATTGCTTTTCCGAGCACGCGCAGCGGCAGCGCGTCCGAGATCTCCAGGTCGGCATAGGCCGGGTTGAGTGAGTGCAGCAACACGCGCCCGCCGTCGCGCCGGAGCTGCTTGAGATAGGCGCTGCCGTCGTAGAGGAACACGCCGATTTCACCGGGGTCGAGCGTCGGCTGCTGGTGCACCCAGACGGTCTGCCCGCTGTGAAAGCGCGGTTCCATACTGTCGCCCGCCACGCGCACGCCGAAGTTTGCCTCCTCCGGCACCTCGGGGCCGACCGGCTGCATCTCATAGCTCTCCCCGTCGAGAAACTGGCCCGTACCGGCCGAGACGGCGAGCGAGTACAGCGGCAGACTGCGCAGCGCGGCTGGTTCCGGCGAGGCGGCAAAGCGCTTGCTCTCGCGCAGGAGCGCGATGTATTCCAGCGCGCGGCGGCGGCCCTCTGCGTTCAGCCCGGCGAGCAGGCCGCCGGCGTCCCCGCCGGAGAACGTGCCCGCAATATCGTCCACGTCCAGCGCGCGGCACAGCGTCAGAAACTGCTGTGCGTTCGGGAGCGTGGCGTCATTTTCCCACTTCGACACCGCCTGATTCGACACGGGCACACCGGCCTCGGCCAGCGCGTCCGCCAGCGTCTGCTGGCGCATGCCGTGCGCGCGGCGCAGGGAAGCAATCGTTTCACCAAAGGTTTTGTACATATGCAGCACCTCGTATACAATATATCGTATCGGACGAAAAAACGCAAGAAAAATATCTGGATCAGATAAGAAAACGCTTTAAATATCCCGAAAAGAGATTTATAATAGAGACAATCTCGTTTTGGGAGAAAGCACTATGGACCGTATGATCTTACATTCGGATATCAACGCCTGCTATGCGAGCATCGAGCTGCTGCGCCATCCGGAGCTGCGCGGGCGGCCGGTGGCGGTCGGCGGGGAGCAGGAGCTGCGCCACGGCATCATCCTGGCCAAGGACCAGATGGCGCGCGCCGCCGGGGTGCGCACGGGCATGACGCTCTGGGCGGCGCGGCAGCAGTGCCCGGAGCTGACGATCCTGCCGCCGGACTTCGACCTCTACTACGACTACTCGCGCCGCGTGCGCGAGGTCTATGCCGGCTTCACCGACCGGTGCGAGCCGTTCGGCATGGATGAGTGCTGGCTGGACATGACTGGCTGCGTCGGCCATGAGGACGCGCTGCGCACGGCGCAGGAGGTGCGCCAGCGCGTGCTCGACGCCACGGGCCTGACGGTGAGCGTCGGCGTGTCGTGGTGCAAGGCGACCGCGAAGCTCGGC
>ENA-OYKT01000095-OYKT01000095.1-human-gut-metagenome-genome-assembly--contig:-NODE-95-length-17652-cov-5.001250_pt1 | contig 17652 bp, 10 predicted proteins | sample MGYA00244950_ERZ653073 | MGnify/ENA primary metagenome ERZ653073 (study PRJEB26926, sample SAMN06165327) | human gut metagenome | biome: ENVO:00009003; feature: ENVO:2100002; material: ENVO:00002003...
TTTTGTCGCTGTGCGAGCTGATCGTCGGCGGCAAGGATGGGCTTGCCCCTGTAGAAAAGACCATCATCGACCGCTGTGTGCGCATCGTCTACCGGGATTACCTCAACGACCCGAAGCCGGAGAATATGCCGCTGCTGGAGGACTTGTATAACGCCCTCCGTGCGCAGGATGAAAAGGAAGCGCAGTACATCGCCACTGCTTTGGAAATCTACGTCACCGGCTCTCTGAATGTGTTCAACCATCACACGAACGTGGATGTGAATAGCCGCATCGTCTGCTACGACATCAAGGAGCTGGGCAAGCAGCTCAAGAAAATCGGGATGTTGGTGGTGCAGGATCAGGTCTGGAACCGTGTGACCATCAACCGCGCCGCCCATAAAACGACCCGCTACTATCTTGACGAGTTCCATCTTCTTTTGAAGGAGGAACAGACGGCTTCGTACAGTGTCGAAATCTGGAAACGCTATCGCAAATGGGGCGGCATCCCCACCGGGATCACGCAAAATGTCAAAGACCTGTTATCCAGCCGCGAGGTTGAGAACATTTTTGAGAACAGCGATTTCATCTATATGCTCAATCAGGCCGCTGGCGACCGGCAGATTCTCGCAAAGCAGCTCAACATTTCGCCGCATCAGCTTTCTTATGTGACCCACTCCGGCGAGGGCGAGGGGCTGCTGTTCTACGGCAACACGATCCTGCCCTTCATTGACCACTTCCCGAAGGATACCGAGCTGTACCGCGTCATGACCACCAAACCGCAAGAGGTGGCGTCGGCATGAAAAGAGAACCGCGTTTGCAGTTTTCCGACGCCGATCTTGCCGAGCCGAAGCTGGAAAAGCCCATCAAGCGGGTGAAAAAAGCGGAGGCCAAGGCGGATAAGGCGCAGGCGAAAATCCCCAAGAAAACCGTGGTCAAAAAGGAACGCGGCTTTGATCCGGCCACCGGCAAGGTCAAAACGCAGCTCCGTTTTGAGGAAGTGGATAAGAAAAAGCCGCCCTCAAAGCTGACCCATGCCGTGCAGGATGCCCCCGCCAACCTCATTCTCTCTCAGGTTCATCGGGAGGTGCGGCAGAGCGAGGATGACAATGTAGGCGTAGAGGCCGCGCACAAGGTAGAGCAAGCCGTGGAGAGCGGCGGGCGGCTGGTGCAGTCTGCCCACCGCGCCCATCAGCTCAAGCCTTATCGTGCTGCCATCCGTGCAGAGAAAAAGCTGGAACGAGCCAATCTTGACGCGCTCCAGAAGAAAGCAGAGATCGACAGCCCCACCAGCAATCCCGTTTCCAAATGGCAGCAGAAGCAGGCAATTAAGAAGCAGTATGCCGCTGCCAAGCACAATCAGGCGGCGCAGACTACGGCAAAGGCGGCAGAGAATACCGCCAAGGCCGCGAAAAAAGCCGCTGAAAAGGCTGAGAAAGCGGGCAAATATGTGTGGGAACACCGGCGCGGCTTTGCCATTGCCGCCGCGATTCTGCTGATGCTGGCGTTTCTGCTCAACGGCCTGTCCTCCTGCTCGGTGATAATGGATGGCGTCGGCTCCGGGATCGCGGCCAGCACTTATCCATCGCAGGACGCCGATATGCTGGGCGCGGAAGCGCAGTATTGCGAAATGGAAGCAGAGCTTCAGCGCTACCTCGACACCTATGAAAGTACCCATGACTACGATGAGTACCACTTTGATCTGGACACCATCGAGCATGACCCCTATGTACTCATTTCCATGATTACGGCGCTGCATCAAGGGGAATGGACGCTGGATGAGGTGCAGGGTACGCTCCAGATGCTCTTTGACCGCCAGTACATTTTGGCCGAGGATGTGGTGGTGGAAACCCGCTACCGCACAGAAACCGACACATGGACGGACGCGGACGGCAACACCCATACGGACACCTATCAGGTGCCGTATGACTACTACATCTGCACGGTCACGCTGGAAAACTTCAATCTCTCCCATGTTCCCGTTTACATTATGAGCGAAGAACAGCTCGGAATGTACGCCACCTATATGGCCACCCTTGGCAACCGTCCCGACCTGTTCCCCGGTTCAGGCTACATCGGCAAGTATGTGGAGGGCAGCTATACCGACTACGACATTCCTCCGGAGGCGCTGGACGATGAGGTATTTGCCGCCATTATCAAGGAAGCGGAAAAGTATCTCGGCTACCCCTACGTTTGGGGCGGCAGCAGTCCCTCTACCTCATTTGACTGTTCGGGCTTCGTCAGTTGGGTCATCAATCATTCCGGCTGGGATGTGGGCAGGCTGGGAGCGCAGGGACTTTGCAATATCTGTACGCCTGTATCCTCTGCTAACGTCAAGCCGGGCGATCTGGTGTTTTTCACCGGAACGTATGATACCCCCGGTGTCAGCCATGTGGGTATCTACGTCGGCAACAATATGATGATCCACTGTGGCGACCCGATCTCTTATGCGAACTTAAATTCAAGCTATTGGCAGTCCCATTTCTACCGCTATGGGCGCTTGCCGTAAAGGAGAGTGAACAATATGAATCCGAAAATTATGAAGCTCCGTGGAGAGCTGGAGAAGAACAAAGGCAAAATTTCTGATCTGCAAGGCCGCAACCGCGAGCTGGAAAAGCAGATTCGTGAGCTGGAGGACACCGACATCATCGGCATGGTGCGTGAGAACGGCATGACGATGGAGCAGTTTGCCGAGCTGTTCCGCCGTATGCAGGCCGCGCCTGCACCGGCCACTTCGGAAAAGGAGGCGTTGAACCATGACTAAAAACACACCGCGCATTTTTATCAGCCTGCTGCTGATGCTCCTGTGCATCGGGATTCTCCCCGTTTCCGCCTTTGCCAGCGGCGGCGACTATCCCGATGATACGCTGCCTGCCGCCGAAAGCAGCGCCGCAGACGCACAGAAAGCGAAACAGATCGGCACGGTCACGACCAACGGCGGCAGCCTGAATGTCCGCACCGGCGCGGGACTGGACAATACCGCGTTTACGCAGCTTCCCAATGGCACGGTGGTCGATGTGATCGGCAGGGACGGCGATTGGGTAAAAATCCTGCTACCTGCCCGTGTGGGCTATGTGTACGGCAGCTATCTGACCGTCACCGACGCCGCCGACAGCACCGTGAGCATCGGCGGCATGACGGGCGGCAGCGATGCGCTGACACCGGACGGCAACCTGACGCTGATCGATGATATTGGCACCAGCACCAAGGCGGGAAAACAGTTCATTACGCTGGAAAGCAAAAACGGCAATACGTTTTACCTGATTATTGACCGTGACGATGAGGGCGAAGAAACCGTCCATTTTTTGAATCAGGTGGACGAGGCTGACCTGATGGCGCTGACCGGCGAGGAAGAAACGCCCGCCGTCTGCTCCTGCACAACCAAATGCGCGTCCGGTGCGGTCAATACATCCTGCCCCGTCTGCGCGGTCAACATGACCGAGTGCGTGGGCAAGGAGACAAAGCCCGAAGTCCCCACCGAGCCGACAGAACCCGCCGCCGAGGAACCGGAGAAAAAGAGCGGCGTGGGCGGCATCCTCGTCGTCCTGCTGATCGTCGCGCTGGGCGGTGGTGCCGCGTTCTACATTTTCAAGCAGAAAAAGGCCAAGCCGCAGACCAAGGGCAGCGCCGATCTGGACGATTATGACTACGGCGAGGACGAATATGAGTTTGAGCCGTATGAGGACGAACCGGAACAGGATACTACGGAGGATACGGACGCATGAGATATTTCACCAATAATCCGCTGGAACGCCTGATGATGCAGAAGCCGAAAGCAGCGCGGGAGGACAGCCCTCCCGCCGCTGCCAAGGAACACTTCTGCTATGGCTGCAAGCGCTTCGGACAGAGCTGCGTTCGCCCCTGCTACCGTGACGTAAAGAGAATGGAGGCTGCACCATGCGCCTTGTGATTGCCGAAAAGCCCTCTGTGGCGCAGAGCATCGCCGCCGTGCTGGGTGCAAAGTCGCGGCATGACGGGTATCTGGAGGGCAGCGGGTATATCGTGTCGTGGTGCTTTGGGCATCTGGCAGAGCTGGCCGACGCCGCCGTTTACAATGCTGATGATGCCAAATGGACGCTGGCGGCGCTGCCCATCATTCCTACCTCGTTCCGCTTCATCGTCCGCTCTGAAAAGCAGAAGCAGTTTGACATTCTGCGGGAGCTGATGCGCCAGGAGGACGTGACCGAGGTGGTCAACGCCTGCGACGCTGGACGCGAGGGTGAGCTGATCTTCCGCACAGGCTACTGCCTTGCAGGATGCGCCAAACCTATCCTGCGGCTTTGGATTTCTTCTATGGAGGATGATGCCATCCGCAGCGGCTTCCAGCAGCTTAAGTCTGGGCGCGACTATGACGGCCTGCATCAATCCGCCCTGTGCCGCGCCAAGGCTGATTGGCTGGTTGGTATCAACGCCACGCGGTATTTCTCCCTGACGTATGGCCGTACATTGAACATCGGGCGCGTCATGTCGCCCACGCTGGCGCTGTTGGTACAGCGTGAGGCGGAGATCTCCGCATTTGCGGCAGAACCGTTCTACACCGTTCAGCTCGATTGCGGCTTTCCCGCCACGACAGACCGAATGAAGGACAGGAAGGACGCCGACTCCATCGCCAACGCCTGCAAGGGCAAGGCAGTAACCGTCAAAAGCGTGGAGCGCAAGGAAAAGTCTGAGAAAGCGCCCGCGCTCTACGATTTGACCTCCCTCCAGCGCGACGCCAACCGCGTTCTCGGCTACACCTCTCAGCAGACCCTCGACTATCTCCAAGCGCTCTATGAAAAGAAGCTCTGTACCTACCCGCGCACCGACAGCCGCTATCTGACCGACGATATGGAGGGCAGCGTCCCCGGCCTTGTCGCCGCCGCTGCCGCTGTCTGCGGCATGGAGAAGCCGCCGACCATCTGCGCCAAGCAGGTATGCAGCAGTAAAAAAGTCACCGATCACCACGCCATTGTTCCCACCATCAGCGCGGAAAAGGTAGATATAGCCTCTCTGCCGCTGGGCGAACGCGAGGTGCTGAAGCTGGCGGCAAGGGGCTTGCTTCGTGCGGTGGATGAACCACATCGCTACGCAGAAACGGTCATTACGGTGGACTGTGCCGGTCAGAGCTTCACCGCCAAGGGCAAAACCGTCCTTGCTCCCGGCTGGAAGCGCTATGAGCAGGAGCAGGCAGAGGCAGCGTCCGCGCTGCCGGTGGTGACGGAGCAACAGACGCTTTCCGTATCTGCCGCATCGGTCAAGACCGGAAAAACCACGCCGCCCAAGCACTTCACCGAGGATACGCTGCTGGCTGCGATGGAGAACGCGGGCAAGGAGGATATGCCAGATGATGCCGAGCGCAAGGGCATTGGCACTCCGGCGACCCGTTCCGGTATCATTGAAAAGCTGGTGTCCTCCGGTTTTGTGGAGCGCAGGAAGTCCAAGAAGATCACAAATCTGCTGCCCACCTCCACCGGCACGGCGCTTATCACCGTTCTGCCCGAACAGCTCCAGTCTCCGCAGCTCACCGCTGAATGGGAGCACCGCCTGAAAGAGATCGAGCGCGGCGAAATCGCCTCGGCCAGTTTTATGGACGGGATCGCCGCCATGCTGAATGAGCTGGTGCAGACCTACAAGCCCATCCTCGGTGCGGAAGTCCTGTTCCCCTCCGGGCGCGAGGTGGTCGGCAAGTGTCCCCGCTGCGGAGCCGAGGTGACGGAATCACCGAAAGGCTTTTTCTGTGAGAACCGCACCTGTTCCTTTGTTCTCTGGAAAAACAGCCGCTTTTTTGCCGCCAAGAAAAAGGCACTGACGAAATCTCTTGCCGCTGCGCTTTTGAAAAATGGCCGCGCCCCGCTGAAAGGCTGCTACTCGGAAAAGACCGGGAAAACCTATGATGCCAGCGTTTTTTTGGAGGACGATGGGCAGCGCGCGGGCTATAAGCTGGTGTTCGACAATGGCTGATGCGCCGCGTATGGATCACAAGCAGCTCCGCCGCGCCAAGAAGCTCATCCGGAAGTTCTGCTGTAATTACGATCACGGCAACTGCCTTGCTCTGGATGATGGAGAGCCTTGCGTCTGCGTACAGGGTATTTCCTACTCGCTGCTGTGCAACTGGTTCCGAAACGCGGTACTTCCCGCCGACCATGAGTTGCTGGCCGACGTGATGCGGGAAAGGCCGGGAAAGCGCTGCGCCGTCTGCGGCAAGCCGGTCTATTCTTCCTCCAACCGCGCCAAATATTGCCCCACCTGCGCCAAGCAGGAACGCCGAAAGCAGGACGCCAAACGAAAGCGTGAACAATACTGGAACCTCCGCAAATAGAGGGCGTAAAAGCCCCGTGCCGCAAGGCTTTTTCCATGCCGGATTGCAAGTGGCTGCGTCATTCTATCCGCAAGCGCAAAAACGGCCTCTATCTGCGGAGAATTGCCCCTGTGCAGGATGTGTTTTCTTCTGCGCAGGGGCGCTATTTTTTCTGAAAGGAGATCATCATGGCTGAAAAACAAACCAGCAAAGACCGGATGCGGGAGATCGTTGACAGCATCGAAAATGGCATCAAGGAGCTGTTCGAGAGCGATAAGTACCGGAAGTACCTTGCCACCATGAGCCGCTTTCACCGCTACTCGGTCAATAATACCATGCTCATCTATATGCAGCGCCCCGACGCAACCCATGTGGCGGGCTTCAACAAGTGGCGCGATCAGTTCGGCAGGAACGTCCTGAAAGGCGAAAAAGGTATCCGCATCATCGCTCCCACGCCCTATAAGAAAAAGGTCGAGGAAATCAAGACCGACCCCGAAACCAACGCGCCGGTGCTGGATGCGGACGGCAAGGCCATCATTGAGGAAAAGGAAATCCGTATTCCCATGTTCAAGGTGGTATCCGTCTTTGACGTGTCGCAGACTGCGGGAAAGCCCTTGCCCCAGCTTGCCGCCGATCTGAGCGGCAATGTGCAGCAGTATGAGGTTTTCATGGAGGCGCTGCGCCGCGCCTCTCCCGTCCCCATAGAGATAAAGCCCGTTGCGCATGACACAGACGGATTTTTCAGCATTAAGGAGCAACGCATCACCATCCGCGCCGGTATGAGCGAGGTGCAGACGGTATGCGCCGCCGTCCACGAGATCGCCCACGCCAAGCTCCACGACTATGAACACATGACGGAGCTTGCGGACGATGGCGAGACGATCCTTGTCCCCGGCGAAAAGAGCCGCAACACCGAGGAGGTCGAGGCCGAAAGCATCTCCTATGCGGTCTGCCAGTATTACGGCATTGAAACGGGAGAAAACAGCTTCGGCTATATCGCCACATGGTCACAGGGCAAGGAGCTGAAAGAGCTTCGCGCCAGTCTGGAAACCATCAACAAGACTGCCTCCGAGCTGATTACGGACATTGACCGGCACTTTGCGGAGATTTGCAAGGAGCGCGGCATCAATCGTGAAGAAGTGAGCGCCACACAAACAGACGAAGCGCTTTATCTTGTGGATGGCTCGGTATATCTCCATGTGCAGCATACAGACGGCGGTTGGGACTATTCGCTCTACGACAAGGAAAGCAAAAAGCTGCTGGATGGCGGTGTTATTGACAGCAGCGCCATTGAAGATTCGCCGGTTGCATCTGTTGCCGGGGCTGTCCGAACGGAGGTATTTGCCATTCAGGGCATGACACCAACCAAGGTGACATTTGCAGATATGAAAATTCTGGAGGACTTGCAGGAGGCGCAGATTACGCCGCCCTTGGACAGCGAACAGATCACCGGCGCAGTCGCTGTTCCCACCGATGCGGCAGATAATATACTCCCGGAGCTGGAACAGGCCACCCCGATGCCTGACCCCACGCTGACGGTGGACGATATGCGCAGCTATGGGTATCTGGATAGTGATATGCTCCCGCTTTCCAAGGATCGGGCACTGGAGCTGCTGGAACATGACATCACGGTTTATATGCTCCATCCCGGCAACGCCGAGGAAATGGTCTTTGAGGCCGAGGACATCATCAAGCATGACGGAATGTTCGGCATCACAAGACCGGATTGGGATGCGGTCAAAGGCCATATCCCTCCCCGCGATGTGGAGCAGCGTTTTTTGAACAGCCCCACCGATGCTATGGCGATCTACCAACTGCGCCGGGATGCGCCGGTGGAGCTGCGTTTTGCCAACCTCGGCAGTCTGGCCGCGCCGCCTGACCCGGCCAACTATGAAGCCGTCTATACCCGTGAGGTGTACCCGGACGATGATACCGGCAGAATCCTTGAAAACTTCTACTACATTTTCAACGACGAGCGCCCTGGCGATTTTGTGGGACACAGCCTCTCCGTCAGCGACATCGTTGCGCTGAAACAGGACGGCAAGGTATCCTATCACTACTGTGACAGCATGGGATTTCAGGAGCTGCCCGCCTTTCAGAAACCGGAGAATTACCTGAAAGCCGCCGAGATGTCGATGGAAGATGATTACGGCATGATCGACGGCATTATCAACAACGGCCCCAAACAGCCCACCGTCGCCGACCTTGAAGCACAGGTCAAGGCCGGTATGTCCATCTCCTTGATGGATTTGGCAGAGGCGGCACACCGGGAAAAGAAGAAATCTGTGCTGGAGCAGCTCAAAAGCCAACCGGCCCAAGAACGTCCACACAAAACAGCGCCCAAAAAGAGCGCGGAAAAGGAGCTTTGATATGAACATCACCTTTGAAGAACGCCAGCTTATGAGCCTCTACAATACCGGCACCCGCACGGGCTTGATCGCGGCGCTGGAGGAAATGCGCGGCTACCTCGCTGCGGATGAAACGGAGCTGCGGGAGCTGACGGACAGCGCCATCGCAAAGCTGCGCAGGATGAGCGACGCGGAATATGACGCGCTCGACCTGTTCCCCGATTTTGAAAAGGAGGATATGGATGCCGAGTAAAGTACAGCTCTATGCGCAGATGGCAGACCGCACGGCGGAGCAGATCACGGGAAGCTACCAGAAGTGGACGGCATTTCTGACCACCGCCGCAAGGCTGTATAAGTACCCCTACAATGAACAGCTCATGATTTTCGCCCAGCGCCCGGAAGCCACGGCCTGCGCGGGATACGACCTTTGGAATAAGCAGATGCGCCGCTATGTGCGGCGAGGCAGCAAGGGCATCGCCCTTGTAGATACCAGCAGCGACCAACCCAAACTCCGATATGTATTCGATGTTTCCGATACCAGCGGCGGCGAGAACTCTCGCCGCCCTTATCTTTGGGAATACCGGCAGGAGCATCGTGAGGTGGTATCTGCGGCGCTGGAACAGCGCTTTGACGTTTCCGGTGAAAACGGACTTGCCGATCAGATGGAGCGTGTGGCGGCGCAGCTTGTAGATGAATACTGGCACGACAACTGGCGCGATATTGTCGGCATCGTTGACGGTTCTTTTCTGGAGGATTATGATGAGTTCAACATCGGAGCCGTATTTCGGAACGCCGCCGCTGTCAGCACCACCTATGCGCTGCTGTCCCGCTGCGGGATGCAGCCGGGAGATTACTTCGAGCATGAGGATTTTCTGAATGTCTTTGATTTCAACACCCCGCAGACCGTCGCCGCTCTTGGAACGGCCATCAGCCAGTCCAGCGAGCTGGTGCTGCGGCAGATCGAAGTCACCATCAAGAATTACGAGCGCGAGAAACTCGCGGAAAGGAGCGAAAGCCATGAGCGAACTGACCTACACCCGCAGCGGGGATTATCTGATTCCCGACCTGAGCCTGACAGAGCAGCCGCAAGCCCCGCTGGGCAAGTACGGCAGGATGCGGAAGAATTACCTGAAGGAGCATCGTCCGGTGCTGTGGAACAGCCTGCTGCTGTCCGAGAGGCTGTACCCCCATCTGCGGGAGATCGACGAGGCGGCGAACAACCGGCTGGAACAGATGATGCCGGAGCTGATGAAGTCGGCGGGCGTGACGGAAGCGCTGAAAGCCAGCGACCCGATGAAGTGGGTAGGGCTGATGAACACGCTGAAAGCGCAGGCCGAGGAAACGATCCTCACGGAGCTGATCTACGCATAAACGAACAGCCCGCGCAGGGCGGCCAGCTATCTTTCTTTCCCACCGAGGCAGAACAAATTGCATATATCGAAGAAGCGGAGAACGTTGCACAGACGCCCTCCGCTTTTTCCATGTTCATTTCTCAGGATGATATTGACCACATCCTGCGCGCGGGCGGTAATGCGGATGCAGCGCGGATGAAGATTGCTGCGGAATTCTCCAAGCAAAAGCCTTTAGAGGATCGCGCGGCATTTCTGAAAGCTCTTTACCACGGCGGCAACGGCCTGATTACGGATAACGGCAGGCTTTCCGCATGGTACGGGGACGATGGTATCCATATTGCAACCGGAGATACCTCTCGCTATCTTCGTTCTGCCCAAGTGATAGGCTGGGCAGATGCGGCGGAGCGTATTGAGGAACTTCTGGACGGCGGCGCATTTGCCACCAATCTTGAGGTCACGGAAGCCCCGCACTATGAGCGGCTGGGTATTGCTGTGGATGTCTGGAACCTTTATCACGATTTCTCGGATGAAGCAAAGTCGCTTGGGTATCTGTCTTGCTTGGGTAATATCCATAGCACCAGCTTTCCAGAGGAAACGGAGCGTCTGACGGACGATCTGCTGAATCCGGCGTTCCGGGATAGGCTCCTGTCGGAATACAAGGTATTCATGGACGCCTACCGCGAAAACCGTGCGCTGCTGCGCTTCCATTACCACCGGCCGCAGACACTTCTCACACGTTTGGAAGATCTGTCCCTTCCACGAAAGGAATTCCGCTCCGATATGGAGGCTGTTCCAGCAACCGGCAGGTTTATCACCGAAGATGAAATTGCGGCTTCTCTTGCAAACGGAAGCAGCTTTGAAGGTGGAAAGACCCGCATCTATGCGTTTTTCCAGACTTCGCACACCCCCAAGGAGAATGCCGATTTTCTGAAAAAGGAGTACGGCATCGGCGGGCATACCCATGCCGTATCCAGAGAAAGCGGCAGCTATGAAGATCACGGCAGCAAGGGCATCACGCTGAGAAAAGCGGGCTGTGCAGATGTTCAGATGAATTGGAACAAGGTCGCTTCGCGTATCTCTGAGCTGATTCGGATGAACCGCTATTTTACACCAGACGAACAGGCGCTTTATGATAAGGCGCAGGCACAGGATGTGGTGCGATACACCGCCTACGACAGCTATAACGCCATCAAGGAAGCCCACCCGGACGACATCGTGCTGTTTCAGGTGGGCGATTTCTTTGAGATTTACGGCGAGGACGCAAAACAGGCGGCGGAGCTGCTTGACCTCAACCTTACCACAAGAGAGATACCCGGCGCTGGCCGTGTGGAGATGTGCGGCGTACCGTCGCACAATTTAGAGATGTATGTAGAGAAATTGCGCGATAAGTATGATGTGACGATTGCCGAAGCGCCAGACTTTAGAGGTGAGCGCCACATTTACACGCTGCGCTCTATCGACCATGAAGCAGAAGCCGCCATCAATGCTTATGAAGCAGAGTTCGGCGCGGACGGCACGAGGGTGTTCCGCGATCCCGCCGCAGAGCAGCCGCCCCAGCCCACCGTGCGGGAGCTGTTTGACGGATACAAACTGACCGTTGGCAACGCACTTTCCAAAGATACAGCTTTTGTCAATGCCTGCCGCAATTCAGACCGCCAGAACGCTTATCTGGAGGGTGCGGACGCTATCCGCCGTATTGTCACGGCATCTGATGATCTCCAGCTTGTCCGTCTGTACTTCGATATGCCCGCGTTCCATAACCGGCTGCATCAGGAGCTTTTGGAGGAACTGTATCCCACGCTGGCCACAACGGTCACGCCCTCTCCCTACAAGGTCACGCAAGAGGACATCGATGCCGCCTTGCAGAAGTGGAACGGCAATCCCCAAAGCAAGCAGGCCGTTGAGCGGTATATGGAGCGGCACGGCCGGGAAAAAGATACCGCCTTATGGCTGGCACAGGAATATGGTGCGGGCGACACTTCCCAACCGCTTCAGATCTCCGTGGGCAATTCCGAACCAGTCATGTTGTCTTGGGCAAAGGTGCAGCGGCGCATTGCGCAGCTCATCCGCGAGGATCAATTCCTCACAGAGCAGGAAAAAGATGTGCTGGAGCATAATCCGGACTACCGGCTTTTAGACCGGCTGCGGGCAGACTGCGAATACTTCCTTGGCGCAGGCAACCGCGCGGAAAAGCATCTATGGGCAGGCAGCGTCTATGCGCAGATCGTCAAAATGCGGGAGCTGTATGACGCACTCCCCCAAAAACCGGAATGGCTGACGAAAGAAGCGATTGATGATTATGCCGACCGGATGGCACCACAGTATCAGGTCGTAGTGTATCATCACTTTGAAAACGGTTTTGATGAAAAACTGGACTATCAGACGCTGGAAGAAGCGGAAAAAGCCGCACAGGGTTATGTGGACGGCACAATGGAAAGCGATGGCTTTGCGTATGACGGCGCTGCCATTTACGATTTGCGGGAAAACCGGTATCTTTCCATCTTCGGTAATTACCCGGACGAAAAGGCGCAGGCACAGGTAGAGGGGCGCGAACCGCCGACAGTGCTGGAACAGGAAGCGCCTGTTTCCATCGTCCATGATCCGCTGGCACCGCCCTACAAGTCCGGTGATACCGTTTATCTTGATGGCAAGCCCTTTGAGATCACCGAGGTAGGGCTTTTTGACGTACATCTCCGCGATCCGTCGCAGGCATATCCCATCTTCCGCGTGGAAAGCAAGGAACGGCTTCCCGCGCTGCTGCGCCGGGACGAGCGCAATGCCCATCTGTTTACCCCGGAAGCACCGGCACGGGAGCAGCCGCAGCCTGTCACCAAACCCGTCGCGTTCTATCCTGCCGAGAAAACGCACTTGTCCTACGACATAGAAATCCAAACGTTGCACATCCCGGAACCGGAGCATGACCCGCCCTCTGCGGAACCCGCCGAGCCTGAACCGCCCGCCATGAGCGATGAAGAAAGGCTGATTCTGGAGCAGGAAGGGCGCGCGGCACTCTCGGAAATGGGCGAGTTTGTGCCTGATTTTGATGATGCCATCTCACAGGCTGAGATCGACGAGCCTCCCGCACACCGTCCTGCGGTATCCATCCCCATTGACGGCGAGTGGCAGGGCTTTCCCAGCGTTGCCGCTGCGGAGCAGGCCGCTTACGCTGACTTCAAGGCGGCAAGCCACCGCGACGCGCAGAATTTCCACATCACCGATGATGCCCTCGGCGTCGGCGGCGCAAAAGCAAAGTTTCGGGCAAATATGGCGGCGATCCGCCTCCTGCAAGAGCTGGAGTTTGAGGGCTTACAGGCCAGCCCGGAGCAGCAGGAAATCCTCTCCCGCTATGTGGGCTGGGGCGGTCTTGCAGATGCCTTCGACGAGAATAAGCCAAACTGGTCGGACGAGTTTGCAGAGCTGTACGCCACACTCTCCCCGGAGGAATACGCTGCGGCCAGAGCGTCCACGCTGAACGCCCACTACACCAGCCCCACCGTCATCAAGGCAATCTATGAAGCGGTCGGCAACATGGGCTTCCAGACCGGCAATATTTTAGAGCCGTCTATGGGCGTCGGCAACTTCTTTGGCTGTCTACCGAAAACGATGCAGGGCAGCAAGCTCTACGGCGTGGAGCTGGACAGCATCACCGGACGTATTGCCAAGCAGCTTTATCCCAAGGCGGACATTACCATCGCGGGCTTTGAAACAACGGACAGAAAAGACTTTTACGACCTCGCCGTGGGCAACGTCCCGTTCGGACAATATCAGGTAGATGACCGGGCTTATAACAAGCTCGGTTTTTCCATTCACGACTACTTCTTTGCCAAAACCCTCGACCAAATGCGTCCGGGCGGCGTGATCGCGTTCGTGACCTCCCGTTACACGATGGACAAGCAATCGCCCGAAGTCCGCAGGTACATCGCGCAGCGGGCGGAGCTGCTGGGTGCCATTCGTCTGCCCAACAATGCGTTCCGCGCCAACGCCGGTACGGATGTGGTTTCGGACATTCTCTTTCTCCAAAAGCGTGACCGTCCCATTGAGATCGAACCGGATTGGGTACACCTCGGCCAGAACGAGGATGGCTTTGCCATCAACCGCTATTTTGTTGACCACCCGGAGATGATCCTCGGCAGGCAGACCTCCGAAAGTACCCAATACGGCAAGCAGGACTTCACCGTTGTCCCCATTGAGGGGCTGAAACTTGCAGATCAGCTCCATGATGCCGTGAAAAACATTCGCGGCGCCTATCAGGAGGCGGAACTGCCAGAGCTGGGTGAGGGCGAACAGATCGACACGTCCATCCCCGCAGACCCCAATGTGAAAAACTACTCCTACACCGTGGTGGACGGCGAGGTGTACTACCGGGAAAACAGCCGCATGGTCAAACCGGAGCTGAACGCCACCGCCGCCGAGCGCATTAAAGGCATGGTCGCGCTGCGGGATTGTGTGAATGAGCTGATTGCCCTGCAAATGGACGAGTACAGCGCAGAAAGCCGGATTCAGGAAGCGCAGGCCGAGCTAAACCGCCTCTATGATGCGTTCTCCGCAAAACACGGCCTAATCAATGAGCGTGCGAACCGTCTTGCGTTCTCTGACGATTCCTCTTACTACCTCCTGTGTTCGCTGGAAGTGCTGGATGACGACGGAAAGCTGGAGCGCAAGGCGGATATGTTCCATAAGCGCACCATCAAGCAGCAGCGCAGCGTAGATTCTGTGGATACCGCCAGTGAAGCCCTTGCTGTCTGCATCGGAGAAAAAGCCTGCGTCGATCTCAGCTTTATGGCCACCCTCATGGGCGGCAGCGAGAAAATCCCGCAGATCGTTGAGGATTTGAAGGGCGTCATTTACAAGGAACCAAACAGTGGCCCGTTTGACTTGGAGGACGGCGGCGAGCATTGGGCGAAGGGCTGGCAGACGGCGGACGAATATCTCTCCGGCAACGTCCGGCAGAAGCTCCGTACCGCGCAGCGCGTGGCAGCGCGCGACCCATTCTTCGCTGGGAATGTGGACGCCCTGATTGCTGCCCAGCCGAAAGACCTTGAAGCCAGTGAGATTGAGGTGCGGCTGGGTGCGACATGGTTTGATAAGAAGTACATCGAGCAATTCATGTACGAAACCTTTGAAACGCCCCGCTATCTGCGCGGACAGATCGAGATCAGCTATGTCCCGTACACCGCAGAATGGCAGGTTTCCCGCAAGAGCATGGTGCGCTACAACGACGTGGCGGCATTCACCACCTACGGCACAGACCGCGCCAGCGCCTACCGGTTGCTGGAGGATGCGCTGAATCTCCGCGATATTCGCATCTACGATACCATTGAGGACGCAGACGGACGGGAGCGCCGTGTCCTCAACGCCAAGGAAACCACCCTTGCCGCGCAGAAGCAGCAGCTTATCCGGGATGCGTTCAAGGACTGGATTTGGAAAGACCCGGAGCGGCGCGAAACGCTGGTACGGCAATACAACGAGGAAATGAACAGCACTCGTCCCCGCGAGTATGACGGCAGCCACATCGTTTTCTCCGGTATGAACCCGGAAATCACCCTCCGAGAGCATCAGAAAAACGCCATCGCCCATGTGCTGTACGGCGGGAATACGCTGCTGGCACACGAAGTTGGCGCGGGAAAAACCTTTGAAATGGTAGCCTCTGCGATGGAATCCAAGAGGTTGGGACTGTGCCAGAAATCCATTTTTGTCGTGCCGAACCATCTGACGGAACAGTGGGCGTCCGAGTTTTTGCGGCTCTACCCTTCGGCCAACATCCTTGTCACTACCAAGAAGGACTTTGAAACCCACAACCGCAAGAAATTCTGCGCCCGTATCGCCACCGGCGACTATGACGCCGTTATCATCGGCCACAGCCAGTTTGAGCGTATCCCCATCAGTCCGGAGCGGCAGGAACAGCTCCTTCACCAGCAGATTGAGGAAATCACCGATGGTATTCAGGATACCAAGCTCGCAGGCGGCAACAGCTTTACCATCAAGAGCTTGGAGCGCACGAAAAAGGGGCTGGAGGCGCGGCTGAAAAAGCTGCAAGCCAGCGACCGCAAGGATGATGTGATTTACTTTGAACAGCTCGGCGTAGACAGGATGTTCGTGGACGAGTCGGACAATTATAAAAATCTTTTCCTCTATACAAAGATGCGCAACGTGGCAGGGCTTTCCACCACCGATGCGCAGAAATCCTCGGATATGTTCTCAAAGTGCCGCTACATGGATGAGCTGACCGGCGGGCGCGGCGTGGTATTTGCCACCGGCACCCCGGTTTCCAACTCCATGACAGAGCTTTACACCATCCAGCGCTATTTGCAGCATGACCGGCTGCAAGAGATGGGTATGGGCCACTTTGATTGCTGGGCAAGCCGCTTTGGTGAAACCACCACCGCGCTGGAGCTTGCCCCGGAGGGAACCGGCTACCGGGCAAGGACGCGCTTTGCAAAATTTTTCAACTTGCCCGAATTGATGAATCTGTTCAAAGAGGTCGCCGACATCAAAACGGCGGATCAGCTCCACTTACCCACGCCGGAGGTTGCGTATCACACCATCGCCACCAAACCCACACAGATCCAGCAGGACATGGTGAAAGCCCTCTCGGAACGAGCGTCCAAGGTACACAGCGGTGCGGTCAGCCCGGATGTGGACAATATGCTCAAAATCACCTCGGACGGACGCAAGCTGGGGCTTGACCAGCGCATCATCAATCCCATGCTCCCCGACGAAGAAACCACCAAGGTCAATCAGTGCGTGGCGAACATTCTCCAATACTGGCGTGACGGCGAGGAGGAAAAACTGACACAGCTTGTGTTTTGCGACATTTCTACGCCAAAGACCACGCCCTCGCAGCGGGCGGCAAAGGCTTCCCCCGGTACGCTGGACAGCCCGGAAATCCATGCGCTGGAGAGCGCGATTTCATTGGAGGAAAGCACGGAAACGCCGTTCACGGTCTATGAGGATGTGCGCCAAAAGCTCATTGACGCCGGTATGCCCCCGGAACAGATCGCGTTCATCCACGATGCCAATACGGAGGTCAAAAAGCGGGAACTGTTCGCAAAGGTACGCAGCGGTCAAGTGCGCGTCCTGATGGGCAGCACGGCCAAAATGGGCGCGGGCACCAACGTGCAGGATCGTTTGGTCGCACTTCACGATTTGGATTGCCCGTGGCGTCCCCGTGATCTCACACAGCGAAAAGGCCGCATTGAGCGTCAGGGCAATCAGAACAAGCTCGTTCATGTCTGCCGCTATGTGACCGAAGGGACGTTTGACGCCTACCTCTGGCAAACGGTGGAAAATAAACAGAAATTCATCTCTCAGATCATGACCTCAAAATCTCCGGTTCGCTCCTGCGAGGATGTGGACGCTACAGCGCTGTCCTTTGCGGAGATCAAGGCGCTGTGTGCCGGTGATCCCCGCATCAAAGAGCGCATGGATTTGGACATTGAGGTGTCTAAGCTCAAAATTATGAAGGCAGACCACAACAGCAAGCAATTCCGATTGGAGGACAGTCTGCTGAAATACTTCCCGGAAAAGATAGAAGAACACAAGGGCTTTGTTCGTGGGCTGGAGGCGGATATGCAGACCCTCGCGGCGCATCCGCTCCCGGCAGAGGGCTTTGTCGGCATGGAGATTCGCGGCGACCGGCTCACCGATAAGGAAAACGCCTGTCTCTTATACACATCTCCGAGCCCACGAGACTAAGGCG
>ENA-OYKT01000103-OYKT01000103.1-human-gut-metagenome-genome-assembly--contig:-NODE-103-length-16797-cov-4.295723_pt1 | contig 16797 bp, 17 predicted proteins | sample MGYA00244950_ERZ653073 | MGnify/ENA primary metagenome ERZ653073 (study PRJEB26926, sample SAMN06165327) | human gut metagenome | biome: ENVO:00009003; feature: ENVO:2100002; material: ENVO:00002003...
CGAGATTCGCCTTAGTCTCGTGGGCTCGGAGATGTGTATAAGAGACAGGTTCTGCTTGGTGTCGATCGCGGCGATCTTCTGGTTGAGCGCGTCCGTCTTTTTGTCGAGCGTGTCTGTCTTGCGGTCGAGGGTCTCCTCCTTCTGCTGGAGGCGGCGCTCCTGCTTCTGCAGCTCCGCCCGGCGCTCCTTGACCTCGCGCTCGTACTCCGTCCGGCTCTTGTGGATCTCTTCCTTGGCCTCGAGCAGGGTCTCGCGCCGCTTGCTCTCGGCACTCTTATAGGCGTCATTTATGATCTGCTTGGCCTTCTCCTCCGCGCTGCCGATCTCGCGTTCCGAGACCTTTTTGCGGTAAAGCCCGCCAAGGATGCAACCAACCACAAGCGCTGCGATGATACAACCGAGTGCTATTGGTAACGACATATGAAATTGTGATCCTCCGTTTCTTCAGATTTTTTCTACGATATTCTTTCAAGTTGGAAAAGGCGGGCCATCAAGCGCACCCGCCGGGAACATAACGATATTCGTGGCGGCGCTCCATCCGCCGCCAAAAATATAATCACATTATTCTAACTTTATTCCGGACAGATGTCAAGTACCGCCAGCGCTTCGGCGGATTCTTTTCTGGACAGGGCCGCCGCGCTGTACTATAATATAGAGCATCCGGCATTCCGGCAAAGGGAGGGACCGCGCATGGCAGCGCTCCGGTATATCCTGCTCGCAGCCGCCATCACGCTCACGCTCGCGCTGCTGGCGCATCTGCTTTTGCCCGCGCGCGCGCCCATCCCCCGGTGCACGGGCCGCCGCGGCGGGCTTGGCATCGCGGTTCTGACGGCGGTGTACGCCGTCGCAGCGTTCTGGAACCTCGGCTCCGCGCACGACCCGCAGCGGTTCTGCTCGTTCGAGGCGGGCGAATCCGCCGTGCTCGCGCTCGAGCGCGAGACTGCCATCGGTACCGTATGGTACTACCCCGGCCTGTCTACAGGCGAGTACACCCTCGCCTATTCGACCGACGGCGTGACCTTCACGCCCGCCGGCACGATGCCGCAGGGCTATGCCGACCTTTTCAAATGGCTCCAGCCGGAAATGACGGACACTGCGCCCGCGACGGCGGCCTACGTCCGCATCACGGCGAGCGCGCACATGGAGCTCGGCGAGCTCGCGCTCTACGACCTGCAGGGCGAGCGCATCGGCGTGCGCGCCATCACCGGCCCCGCCGGCGCGGACGCCCTCTGTGACGAAGCGGACACCGTGCCCGCATCGTCCACATACCACAACAGCACGTATTTTGATGAGATCTACCACGCGCGCACGGCCTATGAGCACCTGCGCGGCGTGTATCCGTATGAAGTCTCGCACCCGCCGCTCGGCAAGGAGATCCTCTCGCTCGGCATCGTGCTCTTCGGCATGACGCCGTTCGGCTGGCGCTTCATGGGCACGCTCTCCGGCGTGGCCATGCTGCCGCTGATGTGGGACCTGCTGCGCCGGATGTTCCGCGACGACCGCGTGGCGTGGTGCGGCGCGGCGCTGCTGGCGTTCGACTTCATGCACCTGACGCAGACGCGCATCGCGACCATCGACAGCTTCGCGACGCTGTTCATCCTGCTCATGTACCTGTTTTTGTACCGGTACTTCACGGAGGGCAAGCTGCGCCATCTCGCCGCCTGCGGCGTCACCTTCGGCATCGGCGCGGCCACAAAGTGGACGTGCCTCTACGCCGGGGCGGGTCTCGGCGTGCTCTGGGCGCTGCACTGGGTGTTTTCCGGCGTGCGGGCGCACCGGGCCGGTGACGGCCGCCGGTATGCGCGCAGGCTGCTGGGCAACATCGGCTTCTGCCTTGTGTTTTTCGTGCTCGTGCCGGGCATGATCTACTACGCAAGCTATTACCCCTACGGCGCGGCGCGCGGCCTGCACGGCGCGGGCATGTACTTCACGCGCGAATACGCCGCCATCGTGCTGGAAAACCAGCGCTTCATGTTTACGTATCATTCCGGCCTTGTCGCCACGCATCCGTATTCCTCGCGCTGGTGGCAGTGGCTGCTCGACCTGCGGCCGATCCTCTACTACCTGTCGTATGGCGACGGGACGGTGTCGACCATCGGCGCGTTCGTCAATCCCCTACTGTGCTGGGGCGGGCTGCTGGCGCTGCCGGTGCTCGCGTACCGCGCATGGAAGCGCGACCGCACGGCGCTGTTTATCCTCGTCGGCTATCTGGCGCAGGTGCTGCCGTGGGTGTTCATCTCGCGCCTGACGTTCGAATACCACTACTTCGCGGCGACGCTCTTTCTCGTGCTCGCGCTCGGGTACGTGTTCGACCGGCTGCGCCGGCGCGGCTATCTCGGCATCGTATACGCCTTCACGGCAGCAGCCGGCGTGCTCTTCGCGCTGTTTTACCCCGTGCTCACGGGTGTGACGATCCCGCGCGACTACGCATGGAATGTGCTCAAATGGCTCCCGGACTGGCCATTTTAACACCGGGAAATTTCAGAAATCGAGGTACTGTATATGATTGCGATCGGATGTGACCACGGCGGCTTTGCCCTCAAGCAGGAGGTCATGCGCCATCTGGACGAGCTGGGCCTTGCCTATAAGGACTTCGGCACCTACAGCGAGGAAAGCTGCGACTACCCCATCTACGGCGAGGCTGTGGCCCGCGCGGTCGCGGCCGGAGAGTGCGAGCGCGGCATCCTCATCTGCGGCACCGGCATTGGCATCTCCATCTCCGCGAACAAGGTCAAGGGCATCCGCGCCGCCCTGTGCGGCGACTGCTACTCCGCCGAGATGACCCGCCGCCACAACGACGCGAACATCCTCGCCATGGGTGCGCGCGTGCTCGGCCCGGGCCTCGCGCTCAAAATCGTGGACACGTTCCTGACCACGGACTTTGAGGGCGGCCGCCACGCGCGCCGCGTCGCCCTCATCAGCGACATTGAAAACCGCGGCTGACGCCGCCTGACCCAAAGGAGGTGTGCCGATGCGCGCCCATCGCAACGACGTTTACCGCGCCCGGCGCAGCCGGGGCAAGGCCTGGCCGGTGATTTTGTGGATTCTCGCCGGGCTGATCGTGCTGGCCGTGATCCTGTTTTACGCCGGCCAGAAATACATCGTCTATGACAGTGACGGCTCCCTGCACGTCGTCTTCCCCATCATGGAAACGCCCGCCCCCGTGACCGAGGACGGCCAGCCTGAGACGGTCGACACCGAGCTCGTGCTCGAGGACCCGGACTACTCCGGCATCGTCTCCGATGCGGGCAAGGGCCTCACCGAGCTGCACGCGCAGTATCTGACGGCCGACAAGATCACGCCCGACGGGCTCAAGCGCGCGGCCTCCGCCGTGAAGGCGGCGGGCGGCAATACTCTCGTGCTGCAGATGAAGGCACCCGGCGGCACGCTGAGCTGGAAGTCCGGCGTCTCGGACGCCGCAGCCTACGGCGTCAACGGCACGGCCGAGCTCGCCGACGCGATCCAGACCGTCAAGGGGCAGAACATCTACCTCGTCGGCGTTGTGAGCACGTGCGTCGACACGCTCATGGCCGAGCGCTACGCCGCCACCGCGCTGCAGACCGCGTCCGGCAGCGCGTATACCGACGGCTCCGGCGGCTGGGTCGACCCGTACAACACGTTCATCCGCACGTACCTCGTCAGTCTCTGCAAGGAGCTGCACGACCTGGGCTTTGACGAGGTCGCGTTCTCGTACCTGCAGCAGCCGCTCGCGGCCACGGAGCTCAAATATGCGTCTCAGAGCGGCACGCCCTCGCGCACGGATGCGGTGGTGTCGCTGGCGAAGTACCTGCGCACGAATCTGAGCGCCACGGGTCTGCGCGTGAGCGCGATCGTGAGCGCGGACTCCATCCTGCAGGAAAAGGCCGCGCAGTCCGGGCAGGACATGGCGGTGTTCCCGAAGCTGTTTGACCGCGTGTGCGTGTTCGCCACGACCGACAACGTCTCCACGCTCCAGAACACCATCGCGGCCGACAGCAGCTTTGACGCGGCGACGCGCTTTGTCCCGTTTCTCGCTCAGGCGCCGGAATCGGGCAGCTACGTCACCACCGGCTGAGCCAAGGCGGGGAAACGCACGCAAACACCCAACCATCCCCGCCGCCAATATCGGCAGCACGGGCGGAATATCGGCGAAAAAACGGTGTGGCCTCTCGGTCACACCGTTTGGATTTTTTGCAGCCAAGCCGGCACACGAAATATCGCGCATTGGCCGATTGCAGTTCAGTTTTCAGCATCCAGATAGTCCCACAAATTCATGGTTCCTCCGTCCTCTTCATCGTTCAACCCGTAATCCCGAAATGTCATCCTTGTCATGCCCGTTGTTTTGTCGACATAGAAGTACTCATGCGCGCCTGTATAACTGCGAAACATCACGACATACTCGGAGTCCGTTTCATCGTATCTTACCACATACATAATCTCCGGGAGTTCTTCTGCTATACTCCAGTCATACATTTTGTGGCAATAGTTGTTTACGCCTTCATAGGCCATATCTTCCGTTATTGTTTGCTCCGGCGCAGCGGTGCTCTCCGGTGGGACAGTGCTCTCCGGCGCAGCGGTGCTCTCCGGCGTGACAGTGCTCACAACCGCCGGCGCAGGCGAATGATCGGCAGGTGTATCTTTTGCGCCGCAGCCCGGCAGCATTGTGACCACAGTCACCGCGGCAATCATGCAGCAAATTTGTTTTTTCATAGCTTCCTCCCAAATTCCGGTCCTTGCAAATTCTAGATTATCACATTTTCTTAAAAATGGCAACAGCCACAGTGGCACGAACCACTGTGGCTGTTTTCTGTCTGATACGCAGTGTATCTTACTGCTTCGGCTGCTTAACGGCAAACACGTGCATCGCCATGCCGAGCCCCGTCACGCCGCAGAACACGCGGTGCATGACGCGCGCCTGCTTCGGGCCGATCTTCTTGGCCGCGGCGTGCGTGTAGTTCAGGCCGAGGATGCCCGAGCCGATGACCGAGCCGCTGACGACGGACGGCACGTCCGCACGGCCGGTCGCAAACGCCTGCACCGTGTGCACGCCTGCGCCGAGACACAGCAGCCCCGCGCCCGCGCCGTGGAGGAGCATACGCAGTTTGTAGTGCGCCTTGCCCCACTTCGTGTGCTTGAGCACGACCTCCGCGCCGTCGATGGCGTAGCCCGCCGCGCCGATCCACGGCCAGATCTTCTGGTACTTGCCGAGGGTATTCATGATCTTGCAGTCACATTTTTTCATTCCTGTATGCCTCCTGAGTATCCTTTTTGATTGTTATCTGCAGCCCGGCGCGCAGCCGGGACAGGGCTTCGGGGTCGTTTTCCATCTCGCGCGTGACGAGCACGATCAGCTGCGCATCCGTGAGGCTGCTCACCGTCGCCAAACAGTCGAGCAGCCGCAGCGTTGCCGCGGCGTACCGCGCAGGAAAGACCACATCGCGGTCGTCGAGCGCGTCCATACCGTGCCGCCAGACGATTGTCTGCGCGAGGCATATCTGCTGCACGGCCGTCATTCTGGGCGGCGGGCAGGCAGGAAGCGCCGCCACGCGCCGGAGCAGCTCCGGCCAGCGGGCATCGAGCGGCTCGGGCGACGCAAACGCCGCAGCCAGTGCCGCCGGCGCCATTGGCTCGAGCGCGGCATCGGCTGTCACCGCCGGTACATTTCCGGCCGCCAGCGCCGCGATGCGGTGCCGGTCAAACAGACGCTGCGCCGCGCGCGCGAAAGCGAGCGCCGCCGCAAGATTTGCATACGCCGTGCGCCCCGGCCGCGCCAGCAGCGCCAATATCCGGTCGCGCACCGCTGTGACCGCAGCAGTCAGCCGCCGCTCACGCGCGCCGGGCACATAGCCGTCGTCCGGCAGCAGCATGGAGGTGAACCGCAGCGGCACAGAACGCTCCAGCAGCCGCCGCGCGGCCTCCGGGCACGCGGGCGAGAGTCCCTGCTCCACCCGGTCGCACAGCAGCACCTCCCAGCGCGGAAAGTCCCGGCACGTGCGGCACAGGCTCTGCTCGCCGAGTGTGCGCTGCAGCTCGCACAGGCCGTCCGCGCACAGAAACGGGCAGCGTCCATCCGTCTGCGCAAAGTACGTATCGCCCTCGCTGTCCACACGCAGCACGCGCCGCAGCTTTGCCGCCAACGGATGCTGCAGGCGCAGGTAAGCGTCCTGCGCGTCCGGATCGACGACGATCTCCCACGCGGCGCAGCACGTCTGCGGGCACGCCCCGGCCAGGCACCGGAACGCGGCATAGTCATCAGGTCGGATCTGGTACATGGCGGCCTCCTTGCGTGCATTTGTTCTATTGTAACACATCACACGCCGCAGGAAAAGGGACGTTGCGCGCTCCGTGCGCAAAAAACAGACGGACACCGAAATGTCCGTCTGTCTGTCATTTGGTTGACCGGCCGGCAGCTTACTGCTTGACCAGATCCATGAGGTTGATGATGCCACGCGGGCAGATCTCAGCGCAGTGGCCGCAGCCGACGCACTTGTCATAGTCGATCGTGGACACGAAGTTCTCGATCTTGATCGCTTCTGCCGGGCACTCACGCTGGCACTTCATGCAGCCGATGCAGCCGACATCGCAGATCTTGCGCGTGACGGCGCCCTTGTCCTGATTGCGGCAGCCGACAAGCACAGCCTGCTTATACGGCACCTTCTCAATGATCTTCTTCGGGCAGGCCTCGGCGCAGGCCATGCAGCCGACGCACTTGTCGCGGTCGACCTTGGCGACACCGTTGACGATGTGCATGGCACCGAACTTACAGGCCCTGGCACAGTTGCCGAGACCGATGCAGGCGAAGCGGCACTCCTTGTTGCTCTTGCCGCCGAACAGCATGGCAGCCTGGCAATCCTGGGGGCCCTGATAGTTGAAGCGCTTGACGGCGACGCCCTCCGCGCCGGAGCACGGCACGAACGCGACCATCTTCTCCTCCGCACCGGCGGAGACGCCCATGATTTCCGCGATCTTGTCGGCGGCAGCCTGACCGCCGGCAACGCAGCAGTTGACCGGAGCCTGACCCGCCGCAACCGCAGCGGCATAGCCGTCGCAGCCGGGGTAGCCGCAGCCGCCGCAGTTGGCGCCGGCGAGGCACTCACGCACGGCCTCCTGCTTGGGGTCGACTTCCACATGGAAGATTTTAGCGGCGAACGCCAGCAGCGCGCCGAAGATGGCGCCCATAGCGCCGAGGACGGCGATACCTTCGAGAATCAAAGTAAAGTTCATATTCACGCCCTCCTTAGCCGATCTTCATGCCGGAGAAGCCCATGAAAGCCAGGGCCAGCAGACCGGCGGAGACGAGGCAGATCGGGAAGCCTTCGAAGCTCTCCGGATAGTCGGCAAACTCGAGCTTCTCGCGCACGCTTGCGAACAGGCAGATGGCGAGCATGAAGCCGAGACCGCCGAACACGCCGTAAACCACGCTCTGCAGGAAGCCGAAGCTGTACTGCGTGTTGAGCAGCACGACGCCGAGCACGGCGCAGTTGGTGGTGATCAGGGGCAGGTAGATGCCGAGCGCGGAGTACAGGGACGGGATGGACTTTTTGAGGAACATCTCGATGAACTGCACGAGCGCGGCGATGACGAGGATGTAAGCGATCGTCTGCAGGAAGCCCAGGCCGAGCTTGACGAGCAGGCAGTTGACAAGCCAGCAGATGGCGGACGCCAGACCCATGACGAACGTGACGGCGAGGCCCATGCCGGCGGCGGTGTCGATCTTGCTCGAGCAGCCGAGGAACGGGCAGCAGCCGAGGAACTGCGAGAAGATGAAGTTATTCGTCAGCACGGCGCTGAGGATGATGGCAAAAATACTGGTCGTAGAACTCATGTTATGCCGCCTCCTTTTCCTGCGCTGCGAGCGCTTTTTCCTTGGCTTCCTTCTTCTCGGCGGACTTGCGCAGCGCGTACTGCATCAGCGCGATCAGGCAGCCGAGGGTAATGAAGCCGCCGATCGGGAGCGTGAGCACGAGCGCGCCGTACTCGGACGGGAAGATCTGAATGCCGTTGCCGGTGCCGATGACACCGTCGATGGTGTTGAAGATACCGGTGCCGAACGAGCCCTTGCCGAGCAGCTCACGAATGACACACATGGCGATGAGCACGAGCGTATAGCCGAGGCCCTGGAAGATGCCGTCGAAGAACGACGGGCCGACGGGGTTTTTCTGGCAGAACGCTTCGGCGCGGCCGATGATGATGCAGTTGACGACGATCAGCGGGATGAACACGCCCAGGGACGCGCTCAGCGCGGGAACGTAAGCCTGCAGCACCAGATCGACAATGGTGACGAAGCTGGCGATGACCAGCACGAAGATGGCCAGACGGATGTCATTCGGAATGACCTTACGGATGAGAGAAATGACCACATTGCAGCACGTCAGGATGATGAGCACGGACAGGCCCATGCCGATGCCGTTGAAGAGGCTGGTCGTGATGGCCATGGTGGCGCACATACCGATGAGCTGCACAAGGACCGGGTTGTTGGTAATGAGGCCTTCCTTGAACTGTTGTTTGATATTCATATTTCAGCCCTCCTTAACCCAGCGACTTGGCCGCGTTGATGACGGTCTGCACTTCGGTAACGACAGCGCGGGACGTGATCGTCGCGCCGGAAATGGCTTCGACGGTGCCCTTGTCCTTGGTCAGGGCAAGGCCGTCGCCCTGACCGACCAAGTGGTCGCGCCAGGCGCCTTCATTGGTGTCCGCCGCCTTGGCGCCGAGACCGGAAGTCTCGGAGTGCTTGGTGACGTACACGCCGGTGCAGTTATAATCGCTGTCGAGGCCGACGACCATGGTGATCATGCCCTGCGCGCCGGAGAACGTAGTCTCGGCGACGTAGCCGATCTGCTGGCCGCCGGTGGTGGCGGTGCTGAGCTTGGTGATGGTGCCGTCGTTCTCAAAATTGGCCTGCTCGGAATAGTCGTCGGCCTGGAGGACGTTGGCGTATGCTTTGTTGGTCGTCTCGACCGCGCGCATGGCAATGGTGTCTTTCGTCACCTCATAAACGAGGCCGAGGGCCAGCGCCATGATGGCAGACACGGCAAAGAGCACGAGCGCAAGCTTGATGATCTGGCCGCCGCCGGATTTCTTTTCAGTCTTTTCAGCCATTTGCAGCAGCCTCCTTTGCTTCTTTCTTCGCAGCCTTTGCAGCAGCCTTCTTGGCCTTGACGTCCTCGCGGCTGACGCCGAACTGACGGCGCTGGGTGTGCTTGTCGAACATCCACGCGCAGCAGTTCATGATGAGGATGGCAAAGGAAACGCCCTCCGGGAAGCCGCCGAACACGCGGATGAGCACGGTCAGCGCGCCGCAGCCGACGCCGTAGATGATGCGGCCGGGAGCGGTGACGGGGCTGGTGCTGTAGTCGGTCGCCATGAAGAAGGCGCCGAGCAGCAGGCCGCCGGACAGGAGGTTATCGAGCATCCACTCGACGTGGGTATAGCCGCCGCCATTTTTGCTTCCGAAGATGAGCGTCAGCAGCGCGACGGAGCCGATGAACGACACGGGGATATGCCAGGTGATGACCTTGCGGCACAGCAGGTACACGCCGCCGATGAGCAGCGCGAGCGCGCTGACCTCGCCGAGGCAGCCGGGCATGGTGCCGAGGAACATGGACTTGAAGGTGTAGTACTGCGGCAGCGCCTCGCCGGCCTTCATGTAGCTGAGCGGGGTGGCCATGGTGGTCGCGTCCGCGCCGATGACGGACGTCAGGCTGCTGGGCACGACCCAGGTGGTCATGAACAGCGCGTAGGAGGCGAGCAGGAACGCACGGCCGGCGAGCGCCGGGTTGAGGAAGTTCTTGCCGATGCCGCCGTAGAGCTGCTTGACGACCACGATGGCGAAGAACGCGCCGATGATCGGCAGCCACCACTTGCAGTTGGCCGGCAGGGTGTACGCGAGCAGGATGCCCGTGACCACGGCGGACAGGTCGCCGATGGAGTCGGGCTTTTTCATGAGCTTGCGGTAAGCCCACTCAAAGAACACGCACGACACGATGGACACGGCCAGCGGGATGAGCGCCTGCGCGCCGAACTGCCACACGCCGACACACAGAGCCGGGAGCAGGGCGATGATCACGTCGAGCATGATCTCGCGGGTGCCGCGCTTGGCGCGCACCTGAGGCTGGTAGGCAGCGTCAAAGGTAAATTCTTTCGGTGTCATTTCGTTTCAGCCTCCTTTGCAGCGGCTTCCGCGCGGGCCTTTTCTTCAGCTGCACGGGCGGCGAAGAGGAGCTTTGCGGTCTTGAAGGTATGGGTCAGGGGCAGACGGCCCGGGCAGTTGTACGAACAGCTGCCGCACTCGAAGCAGTCGAGGATATGGTACTTCTGCATGTTCTCGAAGTCGCGGTTCTGATAGTACTTATACATGTACAGCGGCTCGAGCTTCATCGGGCAGACAGTCAGGCACTTGCCGCAGTGGATGCACGTCGGATTCTCAACGGAGCGGTCTTCCTTATCGGTGAAGAACAGGATACCCGCGGTGCCCTTGATGTTGGGCGCCTCGAGATTCGTAGCGATCAGGCCCATCATGGGTCCGCCGAGGACGATCTTCTTCGGCTCGACGACGAAGCCGCCGCACTGCTCGACGATGTAGCTGAATGGGGTGCCGAAGCGGCACTGCAGGTTGTAGGACTTATCGCCCATGGCGCTGCCGGCGACGGTGAGGACACGCTCGATGCTGGGCATGCCTTCGTAGCAGGCGCGGTAGATGGCGTAAGCCGTCTGGGTGCTGATGACGTTGCAGCCGACGCCGGACGGCAGGCCACCGGGCTTGACCTCACGGTTCGTGATGGCCTTGATCTGCATCTTCTCGGCGCCCTGGGGGTACTTGACGTTCTCCGGCACGATCTCCACGCCGTACTGCGCGGGGTTCTTGGACAGCAGCAGGTCGATGGCGTCCTGCTTGTTCTTCTCGATGCCGTAGTAAGCCTTGTCGAGGCCGGACGCGATGCGCGCCAGCTCGATGCCCTTGAGCAGCTCCTCAGGGTGGTTCTTCATGGTCAGGTGGTCGCCGTTGAGGTACGGCTCGCACTCTGCGCCGTTGATGATGAGGGTATCGACCTTGCCAAGGCCGCCGCGGATCTTGAACGCAGTCGGGAACATGGCGCCGCCGTGGCCGACGATACCGGCCTCGCGGATGCGCTCGAGGATGGCCTCAGGATCCTTCATCTGCTCGGGCGTCAGGGGCGCGAGATCCGTGCAGGGGGTGTCCTGGAAGTCATTTTCGATCACGATCGCGGGGATCATATCGCCCAGGGGGTGGGGTCTCGGCTCAATAGCGATCACCTTGCCGGAGACCGTCGCGTGAATGGGCGCGGAGACGGGTGCCGGATTGTCAGCGATCTTCTGACCCATCTTCACATAATCGCCCACCGCGACCAGCGGTTTGCAGGGTGCGCCGATATGCTGCATCATCGGGAGCACGACCTGCGGCGGAGGCGCAATGACGGTCACCGGAACGTCCGGAGCCTTCATGTAGTTGGGATGAACTCCGCCATGAAACTTAAAGGGCATTTGCATCACCTCTCTATTTTTTGACCCACATATATTAGCACACCAGCCTAACTTCGTCCACCAAAAATGGCGGAAAAACATCAAATTGTACTAATTTAAATATTAACGAACCTGCAAAAATGCTGACAAATCCAACATTTCCGGAAACTTTGCAACATTTTGTGCATATTGGCGGGATTTCTCGCCATCCCGGCGCGCCGGGCGGAAAAAAATTCTGTGTTCGGGACTTAACAAGCGCGGAAAAATCCTGTAAAATAGATAGCAAATGCTCTGCCGGCGCCGCCGGCGGCAAAAGGAGGCCACGTTATGCTGACACCCTGGGCGGATACGCTCGACCGCGCGCAGCCCCTGCCGGAGTATCCCCGGCCGCAGATGGTGCGCGACAGCTACCTGAATCTCAACGGCCCGTGGAGCTACGCGATCACGACGAGCGCGCAAAAGCCTGCGCAGGCCGACGGCACGATCCTCGTGCCCTTCTCGCCCGAGAGCGAGCTGTCCGGTGTGGGACGCGTCCTGCAGCCGGAGGAATACCTGTGGTACATCCGCACGGTCACGCTGCCGGACGGATTCAATGTCGGCCGCGTACTGCTGCACTTCGGCGCGGTCGATCAGATCGCGACCGTGTGGTGCAACGGCGTGGAGCTGACCACGCACACGGGCGGCTACCTGCCGTTTACGGTGGACATCACCGAGGTGCTGGCCAAGGAAAACACGATCCTCGTGTGCGTGCGCGACGCGACGAATAAGTCCCAGCTCCCGCGCGGCAAGCAGACGCTGCACCCGCACGGCATCTGGTACACGCCGCAGAGCGGCATCTGGCAGACGGTCTGGCTCGAGAGCGTGCCGCAGAACTATATCCATTCCCTGCGCGTGACGCCGCTGTTCGACGCGCATCAGGTGGAGATCACCGTTGAGGGCGCCGGCCAGTGCATGATCGATCTGGAGGGAAAGCGCTTCACGTTCCCGGCGGGTGTGCCGGCGCACGTGCCGGTGCAGTCGTTCCGCCCCTGGTCGCCGGAGCACCCGACGCTCTACCCCTTCAGCGTGACGCTCGGAGACGACACGGTCTACAGCTACTTTGCCATGCGCAAGTGCAGCGTCGAGACGGATGCGAACGGCGTGCGCCGCCTGTTTCTCAACGGCAAGCCGTATTTTCACAACGGCCTGCTCGATCAGGGCTACTGGCCGGACGGGCTCTACACCGCGCCGAGCGACGACGCGCTCATCTATGACATCCAGCTGGCCAAGGACATGGGCTTCAACATGCTGCGCAAGCACATCAAGGTCGAGTGCGACCGCTGGTACTATCACTGCGACCGGCTGGGTATGCTCGTCTGGCAGGATATGCCCTGCGGCGGCAAACGCTACGACCCGCTCATCGTCTCCACCCCGCTCGTGACGGGCTGGCACCTCGACGACAGCTGGTATCCCCTCTTCGGCCGCACGAACGTGACGGCGCGCAAGGCGTTTTTGAACGAGCTGCGCGACATGGTCACCACGCTCTACAACCACCCGTGCATCGCCGTGTGGGTACCGTTCAACGAGGGCTGGGGCCAGTTTGACTGCCAGACGGCCGTGCAGGTCATCGAGTCCATAGATAAGACGCGCACGATCGACCCGGCCAGCGGCTGGCACGACCAGGGCTTCGGCGATGTGCGCAGCCTGCACGTGTATTTCCAGAAGTACAGGTTCCAGCCCGATAAGCTCGGCCGTGCCACGCTGCTGTCGGAGTTCGGCGGCTATATCCACCGCGTCGAGGGCCATGCCGTCGGCGGCAAAAGCGTCGGCTACAAGACGTGCGACGCCCCGCTCTCGCTCGAGTATGCGCTCCAGGCGCTCTATGACGAGCAGATCCGCCCCGCCATCGCGCAGGGGCTCAGCGCCGCGGTGTACACGCAGCTGAGCGACGTGGAGCATGAGCTCAACGGCCTCGTGACCTATGACCGCAGCATCGTCAAGCTCCCGGTGCAGACGCTGCGCAAGATCTTTTATATCGAAAACGAATGAGCAAAACCGCCCGCTGCGATCGCAGCGGGCGGTTCGTTTTTTGGATTTGGGCGCGTGCTTTAGTACGCCACGCCCCAGTAGATCATGCACTTGGCGGGCTTGCCGCACACGGGGCAGACATCGTCCAGGTGCTCCTGCTCGAACGGGATGCAGCGGCTGGACATACCGGCCTTGTCCTTCATCTCGAGCTCGCAGGCGAGGTCGCCGCACCACATGGTCTTGATGAAGCCGCCGTTTTTCTCCTGCAGCTCCTTGGCCTCGGCCAGCGAGTGCGCCGCGTAGGTGTGCTCGTCGAGGTTGCGCTTGGCCTTGTCGAACAGGCCCTGCTGCACGGCCTCGAGCAGCTCGGGGATGCGCGCCTCGAGCTCGTCGAGCGCGACGGTGACCTTCTCGCCGTTGTCGCGGCGGACGGCGACGCAGTGGCCGGCCTCGATGTCCTTCGGGCCGATCTCGACGCGCAGCGGCACGCCCTTCATCTCCCAGTTGGCAAACTTCCAGCCGGGGCTGTTGTCGCTGAAATCGCCCTGCGCGCGCAGGCCGGCGGCCTTCAGGCGCGCGACGAGCTCCTCGGCCTTCTCGGTCACGCCGGGCTTGTGCGCCGCGATCGGCAGCACGATCACCTGGATCGGCGCGATGTGCGGCGGCAGGACGAGGCCGCTGTTATCGCCGTGGGTCATGATCAGGCCGCCGATGATCCGCGTGGACATACCCCACGAGGTCTGGTGCGGATAGGCCTGCTGGTTGTTCTTGTCGGTGTAGGTGATGTCGAACGCGCGGGCAAACCCGTCGCCGAAGTAGTGGCTCGTGCCGGACTGGAGCGCCTTGTGGTCGTGCATCATGCACTCGATCGTATAGGTGTTCACGGCGCCGGCAAACTTCTCCTTGTCGGTCTTGTTGCCGCGGATAACGGGCATGGCCAGCTCCTGCTCGCAGGTCTCGGCATAAATTTCGAGCATCTGCAGCGTCTCCTTGCGGGCCTCGGCCTCGGTGGCGTGCAGGGTGTGGCCCTCCTGCCAGAGAAACTCACGCCCGCGCAGGAACGGACGGGTGGTCTTCTCCCAGCGCATGACGCTGCACCACTGGTTATACAGGCACGGCAGATCGCGCCAGCTGTGCACGATGTGGCTCCAGTGCTGGCAGAAGAGCGTCTCGGACGTCGGGCGCACGCACAGGCGCTCCGGCAGCTCCTCGCTGCCGCCCATCGTGACCCACGCGCACTCGGGCGCGAAGCCCTCAACGTGGTCCTTCTCCTTCTGCAGCAGGCTCTCGGGGATCAGCATCGGCATGGACACGTTCTGGTGTCCGGTCGCCTTGAACTTGCCGTCGAGCACCTTCTGGATGTTCTCCCAGATGGCGTAGCCATACGGGCGCAGGATGAACAGGCCCTTGACATCGGAATAGTCCACCAGCTCCGCCTTGGTGCACACGTCGGTGAACCACTGGGCGAAGTCGACTTCCATATCGGTGATCTGCTCGACCTTCTTTTCTTTGGCCATAAGCGCAACACTCCTCTGTATGCCGCGCAGAGATCCCGCGCGGACGTATTTCATAATGTATGGGGTAACTTATATAGTGTATAGAATCCGCCGCCGCTTGTCAAGCACCAAGCAGCTCCTGCACCGCAAAAACACCGATCATGACGGCGATGAGAAAGTACAGCACGACCGCGGCGACGGAGTGCCGCGCCGGCCGGCGGTCAAACAGCTGCCCCACGCACCAGAACATGAGCAGGCTGGTACCGATCCAGTAGACCGGGTTGAGCGCGACGGCCATAACCGTTACCTCGACGATCAGCAGCGCGAACACCACGATCTGCCACGTGCGGATGCGCCGCGCGCGGCTGTTGCAGTAGATCTCACGCCAGGCGTCGGCCAGCTCGCGGCGCTGGCGGCGGAAAAACGGCTCGCGCGGCTTTTTCGGCGCGGCCGCTTCGGCCGGAGCCTCGGTCGTTTCGACCACGGTCTCGGTTATGGTTTCGGCGGTCTCGGCTGCCGTTTCAGGCTCCGTCTCGGTGTAGGGGCGCTCTTGTTCCATGCGTTCCACTCCTTTCCGGCTTTTCGGAAAACCGGTCCTTTTTCCACAGGATACCCCGCCGCGCAACGCCTGTCAAGAGCTGGGTCACGGCCGAAAAGTGCATTTCGGGCTTGACCGCGCACCATTCGTGCAATATAATATGTAAATTAGAGATGCTATTTCAAGATGCAATCGAACCCCTTGGAGGTGACCATCTATCAACAGACAGAGTTACATGGCGGAGATCAGCAGTCTGCTCGGCCTGATCACCGACGACCAGACACGTCAGGCGCTCATCGCGCAGATGGAGAATATGTTTGACAACGCGCCCGATGAGGAGCGCCTCATTCAGGAGATCGGCAACCCGACGAAGGTGGCCGTTGCCCTCATCCGCTACGCCGACAGCGGCAAGATCACGCCGGCCGCCGCGCCCGTGGTCGCGCCCGAGCAGGTGCAGCCCAGGCGCGCGCCGCAGCCGCGCCCGCGTGCCGAGCAGTACCGCCCGATGACCGCGGCCGCGGCGCAAAAGCCCGCGCCGTCGTTCACGTTCCCGGAGCCGCCGGAGGGCCCCGACGAGCCCGAAACGGACGAAGCGCCCGTGCTCGACGGTCAGTTCTCGTTTGACGAGCAGCCCGCCGACGACGGCTACTACGACGAGCAGCCCGAGGGCGGCTACGACCCGAACTACGCCACCGACGGCGAGGAAGGGTATTATGACGAGGCCTATTATGACGAACCGGCTTACAGGACGAACGTCTTTCTGGCCATTCTCTACACGCTCGGCGCGATCGTGGTCGGCGTGCCGGTGCTGGCCGTGCTGCTGGTGCTGGATCTGGCTGTGCTGGCCGTCGGCGCCGCATGCGGCGCGGGTGGTGTGGGCCTGATTGCGACGGCCTTCATCGGTCTGCCCATGGTGGCGGATATGCTCATTCTGCTCGGCGGCGGCGCCGCCGTGATCGCCATCGCGCTTGTCGTGATCTGGCTGGCCGTCTGGCTGTTCATCCGCATGGTCATCGGCTGGGTCCGGCTGCTCGTGCGCACGGGCAAGCGCTGGTGCAGAAAGGAGATCGCCGCATGAAAAAAGCCTGGAAAACCATCCTCATCATCGCCCTGTGCATCCTGATCGTCGGCGAGATCGTGCTCGGCGTCGGCCTTGCGACCGGCGGCAGCCCCGACCGCATCTGGGATGCGGCGTATGAACACTACGACTTCGCGTCAGTCTTCGCATTCATCAAGTCCTCCGGCTGTCTCTTATACACATCTCCGAGCCCACGAGACTAAGGCGAATCTCGT
>ENA-OYKT01000120-OYKT01000120.1-human-gut-metagenome-genome-assembly--contig:-NODE-120-length-15790-cov-3.727931_pt1 | contig 15790 bp, 13 predicted proteins | sample MGYA00244950_ERZ653073 | MGnify/ENA primary metagenome ERZ653073 (study PRJEB26926, sample SAMN06165327) | human gut metagenome | biome: ENVO:00009003; feature: ENVO:2100002; material: ENVO:00002003...
CTTAGTCTCGTGGGCTCGGAGATGTGTATAAGAGACAGCGTGGAACATGCTGCTGTCGGTGCTGAAATCCGCGGTGTAAACGCCGTCGGCAAGCGCGGGCTCGGTGTTCGTGTCCTGCGGATCGCCGTCCACGCTCTTCTGCCCGCAGCCGAAAAGCAGCGTGCAGAGCATCAGCACGGTCAGTATCAGTGTCAGTGTTCTTTTCATTGGGAAGTACCTCCATCTGGAAAAGGCTCCGAAGCGGTGCACAATCGCTTCGAAGCCCCTTTTTGATCCTTTTTATGCGTTCAGGGCGTCAATGGCGGCCTGGGTGTGGGCGATGTACAGCGCCTGGATGTCGGCAATCTCGCCGAGGCCCGCGATCTGGCAGTCGACGGTGAAGTCGGCAGCCTCGAACATGGTCTTCCAGGAATCGTCGTCGCTGCCGGCCATGTCGTTGTTGGCGTGGTCACCCGCAACGACCATCAGCGGGCGCAGGATGACGTTGGTGTAGCCCGCGGCCTTGACGGCCTCGATGACGGACTCGCAGGAGGTCTCCTCCGGCTCGCCCTCGACCGTGCCGATGAAGACGTTCTCATAGCCAAGGTTCTGCATCTGGGCGCTCATCTGGCTGTAGCTGACCTTGGCGACGTGTGCGGTGCCGTGGCCCATGAAGACGAACGCGGCGCCAGCTTCCTTGGCAGCCTCGAGAGAGTCAAAGCCGCTCGCCTCGACCGCGGCGGCGGTGATGGCCTTGGCGACAGCTTCCTTGTCGGCGTTGATGACGGTGGCATCGCTGCCCACCTCGCCCAGCAGAGGCTCGGCGATGGCGACAGACTCAAACTGATCGCGGTAGCTGTCCACCATCTCCATCATCTCGTCGTACTCCGCGCCGTGCATCAGATGGGTGGGCTGGACGACCAGATCCTTCACGCCGTTGGCAACAGCGCGCTCCAGAGCCTGCTCCATGTTGTCGATCTTCTCGCCGTCACGGGCCTGGACATGGTTGATGATGATCTGTGCGGTGAAGGCGCGGCGGACAGACCAGTCGGGATATGCGGCCTGGATGGCGTCCTCGATGCCCTTGATGTCCGCTGCGCGGCTGTCGTTGAAGGAGGTGCCGAAGCTGACGACCAGGATCTCCTTGTCGCCGATGTTGTCCTGGTTGCGGGCGTCGTCCTTAGAGGCGTCGCCGGTGTCGCGGCCAAAGTACTCGGGGCTTGCCTCTTCGCCCTCGACCATCTCCTTCTGGGCGTCGGTCAGGGCGTCCCATGCGGCCTTGGCGGCCTCGCACTGGGCGTCGGTGTTCTCGTTGCGCTCCTGCACATAGATGGCGTCGATGAGGTCTGCCACATTCTTTGCTGCCATTTCATCAGCCTCCTCGCTGCTCACTTCGCTGGCGGCGGCAGAGCTTGCGGCGGTGCTGCCGGCGGCAGTGGAAGAAGATGCACCGCAGCCGGTGAGCACACCGGCACACAGGGCCAGTGCGGCGGCAGCGGCGGTGACGCGCTGCCAGTTCTTGTTGGTTGCTTTACGCATTGTTTGAGTCCTTTCTGTTGTGTGGAATGTACGTTTCCGATAGAAAGGGTACGAAACGGGGGCCAGCTCAAACGAAAAAAGAGCCTTTTCACCGCGCGGAAGGCACAGCAAAAAGACCCTTTGAACATTCGGGCTTTTTGGTACGACCAATTCCTCGTGATCCGGAGCCGGACGCTCCTGTACCAACAGCGGGCAGGTTTCCTGACTGAAAGCTCATCGCCCGCTGCCGCCTTCCCAGAGGCAAAGCCTCCAGTGACCGGCGCTGAGCGCCAAGGCAGCGGACTCCCTTATCACAGTGACGAGATCGCGCGGGACTCGCACCCGCTTCCCTTTTACCCTCCCGGCCGGGGACGAAGCCCCGGCGACAGGCACCTGCTGTTTTCTATTCAGACGAGGTGAAGTATACCACACTCCGCCCTAAAATGCAATATCTCAGCCCTCCTGCGGCACGGTCCAGACCATGCCCAGCGCTTCGAGCTTTGCGATGCGCTCTGACGTCAGCTTTTTCTCGGCACAGGCGTAGTTTTCGCGCATCCGGCGGACCCAGTCGCCGAGGCAGAAGCCGTCTTCGGTCTTATAGTTCACCGGCACCAGCAGATTGCCGTGGGCGGCGCAGTACTCTTCGGCACGGCGGAACGCCCCGGCCCACTTGGCCTCCCGGGCGTCCCACTGCATCCCGATGGCATCCAGCAGAGCGATATGCTCCGGCGTCACCTGGAACGAGCCGGGCCGGGCCTTGCGGGCAGCCCGGAGGTTCGAGATCCAGACGCCCAGACGGAAGCCGTTCTCGTCTACATATCCGGCAGGCACGAGGAGGCTGCCCTTCTTCTCGGCGTAGAGCCTGGCGCTCTGGTAGTTATCCAGCCAGTTCTGCTCCCGCACGCTGCACGCGGGCGGCACCGGGGCGCTGAGGCGTCGGCCTTTTTCGCCCTTGAACAGCTCTTTCAGGGCCGCGCGGCGCTCGGCGGAGAGCTTTTTGCCCTCCCGCAGCATCTGCTTCTGACGGGACAGCCAGCTGCCCAGCCAGATGCCGTCCTCCGTCCGGTACTGGGCCGGAACGGCCAGACTGCCGTGCTCCTTTTTGTATTCCACGGCCAGCTCGTAGCGGTGCTGCCACGAGTCGGTCTTTTCCCAGTTCATGCCCAGCTCGTCCAGCAGAGCTTTCCGCTCCGGCGTCACCCGGGCGCTGCTGCGCTCGGGGTTCTGCCATGCGTACCGCTGGCGGGACACCCACTTGCCCAGCAGGATGCCGTCTTCGTCGGTGTACTCGGTGGGGACGTCGAGGTTCCCGTGGGCGGCGTGGTACTTCACAGCGGCCTCGTAGGCGGTCTGCCACTTGCGGTCGTTCCGGTTCGTCCAGTCCACTTCCAGCGCTTCCAGCTTTTCGATCTGGGCGTCGGTCAGCACACCTTCTTTATAAGCGGCACGCTGACTGCCCAGCCAGACGCCCAGCGCCATGCCGTCCGGCGTGACGTACTTGACGGGAATTTCCAGCGTGTGATTTTCCAGATAATACTGGACGGCGGCGGCATAGCTCTTCTCCCAGAGGATGCTGCCGGTGTCCCAGACCATGCCCAGTGCCTCGAGGCGTTCGACGCGGTCTGACGGCAGGTTCCCGCTCAGATAGCGCTGGCGGTTATAGACGATCCACTCGCCCAGTGCAAAGCCGTCCTTATCCTTATAATGGACCGGCACCAGCAGGTCGCTGTGGCTGCCGCGGTACCGCCGGGCCGAAGCACAGCCGTTCTCCCACGCCAGCTCGAGCCGCTTTTGCCAGTTCATGCCGATTTTGTCCAGCCGGGCGGCCTGCTCGGCGGTGAGGCGTCCCTTTTTCTTTCCGGCCCGGACAAGGCGCTGGTTTTCCAGCCAGCGGCCCACAGCCACGCCCCCAAAGCGGTAGGAGCGAGGCACGTCCAGCGTCTTTCCCTCTGCCGTCATCTGCTTTGCGGCGGCATAATAGCGCTCCCAGTCGGAGTCCAGCGCGCGGCGGAGCTGCCGGTAAGCCCGGCGGCAGGCAGAGAGAGGCTCTTCCAGCGGGAAGGCTTCTGCCCCCGCCGCGCTGCACTCCTTCCGCAGCTGCTGCACACAGGTAAGCGCCTCAAAGGCCGCGCTCAGCTCTGCCACCGGCACACTGCCGCAGGCTGCAAGGGCGCGTGCCAGCATCTGCCGGTATGCGGCCGGTCCAGCGCTGCGGCGCACCAGCACCACGCCCGAGATCCCGGCCAGAGGAGCCTGCACCGCCGGGCCGTTGGCACAGACCAGCAGCCGGAGGGTGGCCGCTTCGTCGGCCGCAAAGCCTTCTGCATCCTTATAAATATGTGTTCCTGCACCAAACAGCTTCCCGGCCTGCTCTGCGGTCTGCGCCGCCGCTGCATCATCCTCGCAGAGGACGAGGCAGCGCCCGGCAGCATCCGGGAGCCACTGCGCCAGCAGCTGTTCCACCGGCGGAAGCTTCTCTACGGCGAGGCTCAGAGCCTGATATTTCTCGGCGTTGGGGTCAGGGCAGCCCGGCAGATGGAGGTTCTTCACCTCAGCACGGAGGCGGGCCATCGCATCTTCCAGCGGCCAGAGCAGGGCCGTATAGGAGGCCGGCATGGGCAGCAGGCCCTCGGCCATCGCCCCACCCAGCGCCAGCGGCTCCACGATGGCGTCGGCCAGCATCTCCTCGGCAGCGCGGCAGCTGTCGCCCGGGGCGTCCGGCTCCCCCAGAGCCAGCAGCTTTGCCCCCGGGCAGAGGCGGAACAGGGGCTGGACACAGTCGGCCCAGTCCTTTGCGCTCATCTCCCTCCAGCCGTCCAGTACCAGCAGGCCGGGCCGGAACTCAGCCAGCGCTACCCAGCCCAGCGCATTCTGCACGGCCAGCTGCTCGCAGCTCATCAGCCGCACCCGGCCGCCCAGCGTCCGGCCCAGCCGCTTTGTCAGGGCGCGGCGCAGCTCCAGACGGGCAGCACAGGACACCACCCAGAGCACGCGCATCTCGGGGTGGGCGTCCAGCAGCTCCCACACGATGCAGCCTTTGCCCGTACCCGCCGGGCGCACCAGCGCAGCACAGTTTTTCTGCTGCAGTCCAGCCTCCGCTGCACGGCAGGCTGTTTTATTTGAATCATCTACCAAAATCGACATATCTTATCCTTTCTGCCCCTTCCGAGGGTTCAGAAATTCGCTTTTTCTGCAAAAAAGAAACGCGCCTGCGCAAAGCTGGCTTTCCTGCCTGCGCTGCGCCTGCGTTTTTCTGCAAAAATGTTACTTTCATGCTCTATTTTTATCATAAAAGTTTATTTCTTGTCAAGATGATTTGCGTAGATTTTTCCAAATAATTTTACATTCCCTTTTTCCGGAAATTCCGTGACCGTTCCCTGCTGGCCGTTGACGTCAGGGACAGTTGGTGGTAGACTTTTTTTATCGGCTCCCCTTTTGGCGGGAGACTCCCCTATTTATGATATGTGAGGTAATCGATATGAACATCATCAGCACCGAAAAAGCTCCCGGCGCCATCGGCCCCTACTCTCAGGGCTACACCGTGGGCGGTCTCGTCTTCACCTCCGGCCAGATCCCGGTAGACCCCGCCACCGGCGCAGTCGCCGAGGGCATCGCCGCACAGGCTGACCAGAGCTGCCGCAATGTGGGCGCTATCCTCGAAGCTGCCGGCGTGGGCTTTGACAAGGTGGTCAAGACCACCTGCTTCCTGGCCGACATCGCCGACTTTGCCGCTTTCAACGAGGTGTACGCCAAGTATTTCACCTCCAAGCCCGCCCGCAGCTGCGTGGCCGTGAAAGACCTGCCCAAGGGCGTGCTCTGCGAGATCGAAGCCATCGCTGAGGCCTAAGCCGCCTTTTCAGCACAAAGAGGGGCCGTCTGCACTCCATTCCGGGTGCGGACGGCCCCTCTTGTCTGTCTTCGATTCCAGTTTTTCATGCTGGCCAGCTTTCTTAGCCGGAGAAATTGACTTCGTTTTTCGCTTTTGTTACAATAGAATCAAACTGTTATAAAAGATTTCCGGTCAAATTTGAAAGAGAGGTCCCTGCCCATGTCCAATTCCCGTGTTGAAAGCCACAGCCGCGCCGAATTGCGCAACAGGATCATCAGCACAGCCACCCTGCTCGAGATCCTGTTGTCCGGCCTCGTCCTCATCGGCCTGCTGCTGTCGATGGTGCCGCTGCTGAAGTGGATGCCCGGCCTGCTGTTCGACGGCAACGACGTCGAGGTGAGCATCTTCTTACAGCGGGCGCTGGACATCGTCATCGGCATCGAGTTCATCAAGATGCTGGCCAAGCACAGCCCCGGTTCCAGCCTCGAAGTGCTGCTCTACGCCATCGCACGCCACATGGTGGTGGGTCACGAATCCGCCATGGAGAACCTGCTGAGCGTGAGCGCCATCGCCCTCATCTTCATCGTGCGGAGGTTCTTCTTCGTGCCGGCCTTCGGCGCTCATCTGCCCGACGGCCACCCCGCACCCGACCTCACCCCTTCCCAGAGCGGCATCCCGGAAGATGAATTTGCCACCCGGCTGCGCAAACACCTCAGCCGTAAGTCTGCTGAACGGGAAGAGACCATTGCCATCGAAGACCCCGCGTATGAGGACAACACCGATACCCTCTTGGAGACCGACGCGAAATAACTCTGCCAAACAGCAAAACGCCCCGCAGGACGCTCGTCGAGAGCTGCCTGCGGGGCATCTTTTTATGCTTAGTTGCTCTTGTGCTTCTGGCCGAAACGGTACTCCTTGCCGTCCCGGATGCGCTGGATGTTGGAACGGTGCATCCAGATGACCATGCCGCCCATGATGGCAGCGCCGACGGTGCAGACCACCACGTCCCGGGTCGGCAGGCCGCGCATGAGGCTGTACACCAGCGTCAGCACCGGGTAGGCTGCTGCCATGGTGATGCTGCCCAGCGACACCATGCCGGTGGGGACCAGGCAGACGAGGAAGATGAGTGCCAGCACCGGCAGCAGCACCGGCTGGACTGCCAGAATGGCACCGGCAGCCACCAGCACGCCCTTGCCGCCCTTGAAGCCGAAGTAGATGGGCTTGGAGTGGCCCACCACGGCGAGGATGGCGGCGAGATAGACGCCCAGATAGGGCGAGACGGCAGCATCGGCGGGCAGATGGCCGAACAGCCACCGGCCAAGGCAGACGGCCACGACGCCCTTGAGCACATCGCCTACCGCCGTGAGGGCAGCGGCCTTCTTGCCGAAGGTGCGCAGCATGTTGGTCATACCGGCAGCGCCCGAGCCGTGGGTGCGGACGTCGTCATGGTACAGGTATTTGCTGACGAGGATGCCGGTGTCCACGCTGCCCAGCAGATAGGCTTCGGCAGCGACCGCCAGCACAATGAGAAATGCGGTCATCGAACCAGTCTCCCTTCCTTATACGTCCTTCGCGCCCACCTCGCCGGAGCCGCGCTCACGCACGACAAGGCGGATGGGGGTGTGCTCCAGACCGAAGTTCTCGCGGATCTGGTTGATGATATACCGCTGATAGCTGAAGTGGAACAGGTGCTTTGCGTTGACGAAGGCCACGAACGTCGGAGGCCGGGTGGAAGCCTGGGTCAGGTAGAAGATCTTCAGGCGGCGGCCCTTGTCGCTGGGCGGCTGCATCCGGGCGGTAGCGCGGGCCAGCATCTCGTTCAGCACGCCGGTGGGCACGCGGGCGCCGTTCTGGCTGTCCACGTCGCGGATGAGCTGCATCAGCTTGTTGACGTTGTAGCCGGTCTGGGCCGAGATGAAGATGATGGGAGCGTAGCCCATGAAGCTGAAGCACTCGGCATAGCCCCGGCGCTGCAGTTCCATGGTGTTGGTCTCCTTGCCCTCCACGGCGTCCCACTTGTTGACGACGATGATGCAGGCTTTGCCCTGGTCGTGGGCGTAACCGGCCACCTTGCTGTCCTGCTCGGTGAAGCCGACGGTGGCGTCCACGAGGATGAGGGCCACGCGGCTGCGCTCGACGGCGGCCAGTGCGCGGACGACCATGTAGCGCTCGAGGCCGTCGGTGATGTTGCTGCGCTTGCGCAGACCGGCGGTATCGGTGAAGATGAACTTGCCGTAAGCGTTGTCCACGGGGGTGTCGATGGCGTCGCGGGTGGTGCCGGCCTCGTTGGCCACGATCATGCGGTTCTCACCGAGGATGCGGTTGGTCAGGCTGGACTTGCCCACATTGGGGCGGCCGATGATGGCGACGGGGATGCGGTCTTCCTCCACGACGGTCTCACTGAAATCGAGGTGGGCGCAGACGGCGTCCAGCAGGTCGCCGGTGCCGTGGCCGTGGACGGACGAGATGGGCATGACTTCGTCGAAGCCGAGGTTATAGAACTCGTAGAGTTCCATGGGGGTCTCGCCCACGTTGTCGCATTTGTTGACAGCGAGGATGATGGGCTTGTGGCTGCGGCGCAGCATATGGGCCACGTCCTCGTCGGCGGCGGTCAGGCCGTTGCGCACGTCCACCACCATGATGATGCAGTCGGCGGTGTCGATGGCGATCTGGGCCTGCTCGCGCATGTGGGCCAGAATGCCCTCGGTGGCCTTGGGCTCAATGCCGCCGGTATCCACCAGCAGGAACTCGTGGCCGCTCCACTCGCAGTTGGCGAAGATGCGGTCGCGGGTGATGCCCGGGGTATCCTCCACGATGGCCAGACGCTGGCCGCAGAGCTTATTGAACAGGGTGGACTTGCCCACGTTGGGGCGGCCCACCACAGCAACGATCGGTTTGCTCATAGGGGGTTCCTCCTTTCACAAAAGGGGTAAAATTACGGTCTTCTCCGGCGGGCGATATGGAGGCCGCTGCGCAGCAGGGCCTTGGCCTCGTCGCCGCCGCCGGTGGGCAGGACTTCCACCTTCACGCCGAGCCGCTGGCCCAGCTGCTCGATGGTCATATCATCGAGGAAGGTGTCCTTCTCCTCCCGCAGCATCACGGCAGGCACGCCCAGGGTGCCGCTGGACAGCCGGCCCTCGCACTGGGCGATGATGTCGGTCGCCGTGACGAGGCCCGCCACGCCGACGTTGCCGCCGAAGAAGTTGTTTTTGATGGGATGCACTTTTATTTCTATCATGGGGTACTGGCGGTGGAGCTCGTCCATCATCTCGGTGATGAGGGGCGCGGCCATGGTGCCGGTGACGACATCCATCTTTTTGGTGCCATAGATGCGGTGGGGCTTTTCCAGCTCGGCCAGAAATTCCTCCCGGAAGAGGCTCATCATGCCCACGCCGTTTTCCAGCTGGTCGTAGTCCTCATAGAACTCCGGCTCCGGGATGGGGCGGCCGGCCTTGAGGTACCACTCATCGCTGGGGTAGATGATCCGCTTGCCGTGGCGGCGCTTGCACTCGTCGCCGAACTCTTCCATGATGTCGATGACGGCGGCGCTGGTCTCGGCGTCGTAGGGCGTCTGCTTGAAGAGGTTCTGGCGGTAGTCCGTCACGCCGCAGGGGACTGCCGCCACGCTCTGCACCATCGGGGTCAGCTCCAGCAGGTCGGTGAGGGTGCGGCGGAGCTCGTCGCCGTCGTTGATGCCCCGGCAGAGCACCAGCTGGCAGTTGACGGCGATGCCGCCCTCCACCAGGCGGGGCAGGTACTTCAGCACCTCGCCGCCCCGTTTATTCGCCAGCATCCGCACCCGGAGCTGGGGATTGGTGGTGTGGACCGAGATGTTGATGGGCGAGATGTGCATCTTGATGATGCGGTCGATCTCGTGGTCCTGCATGTTGGTCATGGTGATATAGTTGCCGAACAAAAAGGACAGGCGCTCGTCGTCGTCCTTGAAGTAAAGGCTCTCACGCATTCCCGGGGGCAGCTGGTCGATGAAGCAGAACATGCAGTGGTTGGAGCAGGAGTGCTTCTGGTCGCCCAGATAGGTGGAAAAGTCGCAGCCGAAGGGGCCGCGCTCTTCCCGCCGGACATCCCACTCCCGGATGCCGTCCGCCACTCTCGCTTTGAGGTGGAAGCTCTTGCTGTCGGTATAAAAATCATAGTCCAGCGTGTCGTTCAGCTCGTTGCCGTCCACGCTCAGCAGCTCGTCGCCGCCGGCGAGGCCGAGGGCTTCCGCCTCGCTGCCCGCGTCCACGCGGTCGATCCTGATGGCCATGCTTTCACCTCACAATTTCGTTTTCAAGACAAAGCAAGAAGGGGAAGGCATTGCGCCCTCCCCTTCTGTACATAACACCAATGTGCCACCAATTCTGCGCAAATTAGCCCTTCTTGATGACTTCCTCGCCCTTGTAGTAACCGCAGTTGCCACATGCCTGGTGGGGGAGCTTCAGAGAGCCGCAGTTGCTGCACTTGACCAGTGCGGGGGCCTCCAGCTTCCAAACATTGCTGCGACGCTTGTCGCGGCGGGCCTTGGAAAGATGTCTCTTAGGTACTGCCATATTTTTGCACCTCCTTGATGGGTTTCTCAGTTCAGCAGTGATTTGAGTATCGCTAGCCTTGCGTCTGCGGGTTCGGCCTCAGCTTCTGCCGGAGGGCAGGTACATTCGGCCATCTTCTTCCCGCACCGGGGACACAAGCCCGGGCAGTCAGCGCTGCAAAGCAGCACCGTCGGTATCTGGAACATGAATTCCTGACAGAGCCATTCGTCCACATCCAGATGTCCTTTTTCGTTGAGGGGCAGGTCGAAATCCGGGTCATCCAGATCGCGCTCCCTGACCGTCCACTCTGCTTGCACCGTCTCTTCCCGTTCGACGGGGTCGAGGCAGCGGGCGCACTCTCCGTGCACCAATGCGTTTGCCCGCAGCGTCATCCGGATCTCCTCGCCATCCGGCACCGCCTCAAAGCGGGCCGTCACAGGCTGCTCGATCCTTGCACCGGCAAAATCCTTTGCAGACAAATCACACTGAAACTCTGCGGCGTAAGGCTTCGTGCCGGATACGATAAACTTTCTCAGGTCAAATTGCATAGTACACCTCATAAAAGGCTGCTTTGTTAGTATAGCGCCAACACAGCCCTTTGTCAACACCAAAACAGGCAGAAAACCGAAAAAATTTCAAATTCTCCGGTTTCCTGCCTGTCTGGGATGCTTCAAATCAGAAATTTCAGAGTTATGTTACAGGTACTTCTTCACATCGTGGGGCAGAGCAGCCTCATCAGCGCTGACCGTGACGGTGACCTTGATGGAGTCGCCAGCGGCGGCAGCGATCTCGTCCAGAACGACGCCCAGACGGTTGATGTCGTGATCCAGCACCTTCAGGATGCCGTCGATGTACAGGTCAGTGATGTCATAATTGCTTGCCAGCAGGCCGGCCACGAAGCCGTACAGCATCTCGCCGCCGGCGATCTTGTACTCGTCCAGGTCGATGAGACGGGCGGCGTTGGGGACCTCATAGGTCAGCTTCATGCCCTTCTCGACGACAACGACGTTGCCCTTGGAGGTCTTGACCGAATCGTTGATCATGTCGATCATAGCCTTGGTCTTACCGGAGCCTTTGGTGCCAACAATCAGTTTAATCATAGTTCTGTCCTCCTGTATTTTCCACGCCTCACGGCGGGAGATCGTTTTTTGTTCCGCTTGCTCTTACTTCAGCTTCGCTTCCAGCTCGGCGGTCAGGTTCTCATAACCCGGCTTGCCCAGCAGAGCGAACATGTTCTTCTTATAGCTCTCGACGCCCGGCTGGTTGAAGGGGTTGACGCTCAGCAGGTAGCCGCTGCAGGCGCAGGCACGCCAGAAGAAGTAGATGAGGTAGCCCACATTATAAGCGGACAGGTCGTCCACCTCGATGACCACCTCCGGCACGCCGCCGTCGGTGTGGGCGAGGATGGTGCCTTCCATGGCCTTGCGGTTGACCACGCTCATGTTCTGGTCAGCCAGGAAGTTCAGGCCGTCGAAGTTGCCCTCCAGCTTGTCGATGAAGAGGTCCTGTGCGGGCTTCTTGACATCCACGATGGTCTCGAACATGGTGCGGGAGCCTTCCTGGATGAACTGACCCATGGAGTGCAGGTCGGTGGAGAAGATGCAGCTTGCGGGGAACAGACCCTTGTTGTCCTTGCCCTCGCTCTCACCGAACAGCTGCTTGTACCACTCGTTCATGAGGGTGAAGTTCGGCTCATAGCACTCGAGGATCTCGATGCTCTTGCCCTTGCGGTACAGGATATTGCGGATGGCCGCATACTTGTAGGCGTCGTTGTCGGGGCTGAGCACGGAGAAGCGCTCCATCGCGTCGGCTGCGCCCTTCATGACGTCGTCGATGCTGATACCGGCAGCAGCGATGGGCAGCAGGCCCACAGCGGAAAGGACGGAGTAGCGGCCGCCGACATCGTCGGGGACCACGAAGGTGGGCCAGCCCTGGGCGTCAGCCAGCTGCTTGAGGGTACCCTTGGCGCGGTCGGTGGTGGCGTAGATGCGCTTGTTGGCCTCTTCCACGCCCATCTCGTCTTCCAGCAGCTTGCGCAGCACACGGAAGGCCAGAGAGGTCTCGGTGGTGGTGCCGGACTTGGAGATGACGTTGATGGAGAAGCGCTTGCCCTTGCACAGCGCGATGATGTCATTCAGATAGGTAGGGCTGATGCTGTTGCCGCAGAAGTAGATCTTCAGGCCGTTGTCCAGCTCGTTGTGGTACATCCCCTTGACGGCCTCGATGACGGCACGTGCGCCCAGATAGCTGCCGCCGATGCCGGCGACCACCAGAACGTCAGAATCCTCACGGATCTTGGCAGCAGCTGCCTTGATGCGCTCGAACTCTTCCTTATCATAATCACGGGGCAGATACATCCAGCCCAGGAAGTCGCTGCCGGGGCCGTTCTTGGCTTCCAGCGTCTTGTGCGCGGCCTCTACCTGGGGGTAGATGGCCTTGTATTCCTCTTCGTTGATGAAACTGGAGAGGTGCTTTGTATTCAGAGCGAGACTCATTCTATCAAAACCTCCAAAACATTTTACGGGCTCTTTGCCCGGCGAGGGTTTTTCTTGGTATAAGTGTACCGTTCCCGCCGGGCAAAGTCAAGGCCAAAATCCTCGCTTTTCATACAATTTTAATAGTGTTGTTTTGTATGCTCTTACATCTTTTATACAAACGTCCAAGCCATTTTTTGCCCTCGCTGACCGTTTTTGACCGGTAGTGCGCAGTTTTCGGTCATGCCGCGCCGGTGAGGCTCTGCCACAGCAGGCCGATGGCATCCCGGACGGTCATTCTCGGCGCATCGGCGGCAGCACGCACTTCGTACTCTTCCAGAAGTGCTTCGCCCTGATAGACGGCGGCTTTGCCCAGCGTCTGGCCCTGCTCCACCGGGGCTTCCAGCTCCTCGGGCAGGGTCAGCTCGGTATGCAGGGACGCCCCGCTCCCCTTCTCCACCAGCACCGTCTCCGGCAGGGCCGAGTAATCCAGCGGGACGCTGCCCGCCGCGCTGCCCCTGACCGTGATCTGGAGCGGCTGTGCCTCGAGTTTTGGCAGCGGCGCGGCCTCATAGGCCCCGAAGCCGTAGTCCAGCAGGGTCGTGGCGGCGTCGAAGCGGTCGGCGCTGGACGGTGCGCCCAAGATCACCGCGATGAGGGAAAGGCCGTTCCGGGTGGCGCTGGCCGAGATGCAGATGCCCGCGCCGCCGGTGGTGCCGGTCTTGAGGCCGGTGATCCCCTCATACCGGCGGAGGAGCTTATTCGTATTGATCAGCTGGGTCGCCCCGCCCCGGAGGGTATCTGTCCAGATGCCGGTGTAGTGCAGCACCTCGGGGCAGGTGTTCAGGATGGTGCGGCTCATGGCGGCCACGTCCCGGGCCGTGGAGAGATGGCCTTCGGCGTCCAGCCCGCAGGCGTTGCGGAAAGACGTCTGCTCCATCCCCAGCGAGGCGGCCCGGGCGTTCATCTGCTCCACGAAGGCCGGCTCACTGCCGCCCACCAGCTCAGCCACGGCCACTGCCGCGTCGTTGGCAGAGGAAACGCAGATGGCCTTTATCATCTCGTCCAATGTAAAGTGCTCCCCCGGCTCCAGCCAGATCTGACTGCCGCCCATGTGGTAGGCGTGCTCACTCACCGGCACCGGCGTCTCCATGGTCAGCCGCCCGTCGTGGATAGCCTCGAAGGCAAGCAGCAGGGTCATCACCTTGGTGATGGAGGCGATGGGGACCCGCTCGTCGGCGTTCTTCTCGTAGAGGACCCGTCCGCTCCCCTGCTCAATAAGGATGGCAGCGCGGCAGTTGAGGTCGAGCTGAGGCGCGGCAGCTGCGGCCGGCAGCAGAATTCCTTCCGCCGCTTCCTCGACGTCGGCGCTGACGGCCCGCTCTTCCGGGTGCATGACAGCCCGCAGGCCCACGCCCTCCGCCGTCCCAAGGGCCAGTGCAAACAGCCAGAAGCAGAGCACGGCTGCGCAGAGCACCGCAAAATTCTTTCGTTCCATCCCTTGTCCCTCCCCGCAATGTCTGTCTGATTGCATTCTATGCAAAAAAAGAGGCCGGAATGCTCTTTTCTCCCCGGGAAAAATCTGCTATAATAGGATGGTTTATAATGTATATCAACTTGAAAGGACACCCCATGCGAGTTTGTTTTTATACCCTTGGCTGCAAGGTCAACTTAAACGAGACCGGCGCGCTGGAACAGATGTTCCGCTCCGCCGGTTTCACCATCGTGCCGGAGGGCGAAGAGGCCGACGTCTTTGTGGTGAACAGCTGCACCGTCACCAACTTCGGCGACCAGAAGAGCCGCAAGTGGCTCCGCCGGGCCAAGCGCGAGAACCCCGGCGCCGTCACCGTCCTCACCGGCTGCTACCCGCAGGCTTTCCCCGAGGAAGCGGCCCAGTTCATGGAGGCCGACCTGGTCTGCGGCAACGGCGACCGGAAAGCCATCCTCGACAATGTGCTCAAGCTGCTGGACGGCCACGAGCGCATCGTCGCCATCGCCCCCCACGCGAAGGGCGAGCGGTTCGAGGAACTGCCGGTGGAGCGGTTCGAGACCCACACCCGCGCCTTTATTAAAGTAGAGGACGGCTGCAACCGTCAGTGCGCCTACTGCGTCATCCCCCGCGCCCGCGGCCCGGTGCGCAGCCGCTCGGAAGAGAGCATCCTCGCCGAGCTGCGCCAGTTGGCCGCTTCCGGCTACCGGGAAGTGGTGCTCAGCGCCATCTCCCTGCCCAGCTACGGTCTCGACACCGGCACCAACCTTGTGGAGCTGGTGGAGAAGTGCGCCCGGGTGGAGGGCATCGAGCGTATCCGGCTGGGCAGCCTTGACCCCGATATGCTGACTCCCGAATACATCACCCGGCTGGCGGCAGTGGACAAGCTCTGCCCCCAGTACCACCTGAGCCTGCAGAGCGGCTGCAGCGCCACCCTGCGCCGGATGCGCCGCGTCTATACCGCCGAGCAGTACGCCGAGGTGGTCCGCCAGCTCCGCGCCGCCTACGGTGACCGCCCGGTCAGCTTCACCACTGACTGCATCTGCGGCTTCCCCGGCGAGACGGAGGAAGATTTCCGGGAGAGCTGCGAGTTCCTGAAGGAGATCGGCTTCCTGAAAGTCCACGTCTTCCCCTACTCCCGCCGCAGCGGCACCCCCGCCTACGACTTCCCCGACCAGGTCCATGAGCGCGAAAAGCAGGCCCGCAGCCGGGAGATGAACGCCATCGCCGAGGACATCCGCCGCGAGGTGCTGGCCGGCTGCGAGGGCAGCGAGGACGACGTTCTGCTGGAGACTCCCCTCTCCGGCACCCTCTTCACCGGCTACACCCGGCTGTATGTTCCCGTCGTGGTCTCAGCCCCGGGCCATAAGAGCGGCGAGATCGTCCATGTCCGGCTTGGCAGCTACGACGGCGAGCGTGTCCGGGCCGAGATGGTGTAATCTTAGCCGTTTCTTTGCCGTTTTGTACAAATCCATTTGTTCGCATTTGTGCAAGATATATCAGTTGTGAATTTCATAACAAATTTTAGGCTTTTCCCTTTTCTTCCCGAAGGGTTTATGCTACAATAAAAGTGGATTATTCGGGGCATCCGGCTGTTTGCAGCAGCCCAGTATCAAAGGCCCCGGAGAAAAGCCGCGTCAGAGCGGTTTTTTGTTCTGTTGTTTCAAAGCAAGGAGAGATTGGAATGAGTTTCAGAGGAATCAACACCACGGTCATCCAGATCCGCCGCCAGGTCTTTACCGAGGTGGCACGGATGGCCTACGCCAACGTCAAGGGCGAGCAGGCCAACCACCTGATGCGCAAGATCCCTTACACCATCATCCCCGGTGAGGAAGGCAAGCTCCGCAAGGACATCTTCCTCGAGCGCGCCATCGTCGAGGAGCGCGTTCGTCTGGCCATGGGCCTGCCCACCCGCCGCATGGACTGTCTCTTATACACATCTCCGAGCCCACGAGACTAAGGCGAATCTCGT
>ENA-OYKT01000140-OYKT01000140.1-human-gut-metagenome-genome-assembly--contig:-NODE-140-length-15352-cov-4.542590_pt1 | contig 15352 bp, 13 predicted proteins | sample MGYA00244950_ERZ653073 | MGnify/ENA primary metagenome ERZ653073 (study PRJEB26926, sample SAMN06165327) | human gut metagenome | biome: ENVO:00009003; feature: ENVO:2100002; material: ENVO:00002003...
AAGGCACCTACGACACCCCCGGCATGAGCCATACCGGGATCTATCTCGGCAACGGCATGATGGTCAGTGCTGGCGACCCCATCAAATACGCAAATATCCACTCGTCCTACTGGGAGAAGCATCTCGCCGGGTTCGGACGGCTTTCAAAATGATTGGAGGAGTTACTATGAGCGAAAAATCGGATAAGCTGCGGGCAATGCTGGCAAAAGAGAAGGAGCGCCGCATCAAGCTGAACAACCGCATCGAGATCCTGGAGCGGCGCATTCAGGAGGAGGATTCTGCTGAGGTCAACGAGATGGTGCGGACTGCAAAGGTCACGCCGGAACAGCTCGCCGCCCTGCTGCGGCAGTCGGCAACTGCCACCCCGAACCCGGCTGCGCTGTCTGCCGTGGGTGCAACTTTCGAGAAGGAGGTCAATACGGATGAAGATTAAGAAACTGAGCGCACTGCTGGTATCGGCGGTGCTGTGCGCTGGCATGGCAGCTCCCGCCTTTGCCTTTGAGGGCGAAGCCACCCCGGTGGAGCAGCCTATCCTGCCGGAGGTGGTGGAGGATGTTGTCACCGTCACGGACAAAACCTCTGGTGCTCTGACCCCGGAGGGCAACCTGACACTGGTGGACGATTACCACACCAATTATTCGGATGGTTCCGGGCAGCAGTTCATCACGCTGGTATCGAAATCGGGTGCGACATTTTATCTGGTAATCGATCGGAACAGTAAAGGCGCGCAAACCGTACACTTTATGAACCTTGTGGACGAAGCCGACCTGTTGGCACTGATGGAGGAAGAAGATGTGGATGCTTATACCGCTGAAAAAGAAGCAGCGGCGCAGGCAGAACAGGACAAGCTGAAAGCCGAGGAAGAAGCCAAGAAAGCCGCAGAAGAAGCGGCGGCATCCGGCGAGGAACAGCCCAAGGAAAACAAGGTCACAAAGATCGCATCCGGCTTTCTGGGCGTAGTCGTGCTGATCGCACTGGCGGCAGGCGGCAGCTTCTACGCTTTCGCAAAGCAGAAAAAGCAGGCCGAAAAAGAAGCCCTTGACCCTGATGCAAACTACACCGAGGACAAGGGCGACTTCGAGATTCCCACCGAGGACGAGCCGGAGGAACCCGGTGAGGAAGATACCGAACCCATCTGATTTCAAGGCGGCATTTGCCGCCGTACATATCCAAATGAAAACAGATTGGAGGGAACGCTTATTTTAATTCTAGTTGTAGCAGAAAAGCCATCTGTCGCTATGTCCTACGCAAAAGTCCTCGGTGCTACCCGCCGTCAAGACGGTTATCTGGAGGGCAACGGCTATCTGGTAAGCTGGTGCGTTGGTCATCTGGTAGAGCTTGCACCGCCCAACATCTACGATGCCAAGTACGTCAAGTGGAGTATCGCAGATTTGCCCATCCTGCCGGAAAGGTGGCAGTATCTGGTGTCTGCGTCCACCGAAAAGCAGTTTGGTATCCTGAAAGACCTGATGAACCGCCCGGACGTAGACAGCATTGTGAACAGTTGCGATTCCGGACGTGAGGGAGAATTGATCTTCCGCTTGGTGTACCAGCAAGCCGGGTGCAAAAAGCCCTTTTCTCGCCTATGGCTGTCCAGCATGGAGGAAAACGCCATCCGGGAAGGGTTCGCCCATCTCAAACCGTCAACTGAATACGATGCGCTGTACAACGCAGCACTCTGCCGGGAACGTGCCGACTGGATGGTCGGCATCAATGCGTCCCGGCTTTTTTCGTGTCTGTACGGGCAACCTCTGGCGGTGGGGCGTGTTATGACCCCGGTGCTTGCCATGACGGTGGTGCGGGAAGCCGCCATTGCCGCCTTTGTGCCGGAGAAATTCTACACGGTGGATCTGGAACTGACCAGTGGCTGCACGGCATCCAGCCGCCGCATTCCTGAAAAATCCGTTGCAGAAAAACTGCTGGAAGCCTGTCGAAGGGAGATGGTGGCAACGATCCAGCGCATCACCCGCAAGGAAAAATCCGAGAATCCGCCGTTGCTGTACGATCTGACCACCCTTCAGCGAGATGCTAACCGCTTGCTGGGGTACAGCGCACAGCAGACGCTGGACTATGTGCAGAGCCTGTATGAGAAGAAACTTACCACTTATCCCAGAACTGATAGCTGCTATATCACCGACGATGACGAGGAAATGCTGGAGGAGCTGACCGAGGAACTGGAAGGTTTTCTCGGCATTACCCCGGAGGACATGGACGAGGCTGTGCCCCGGACACGGCGCACCGTCAACCGGGAAAAAGTCACCGATCATCACGCCATCCTGCCCACCCGCAGTATGCTGCAAGCCGATCTGGACGCACTGCCCAAGGGGGAGCAGAACGTCCTGAAGCTCATCATCGCCCGGACGCTGATGGCAGTCAGCAAGCCCTTCCGGTATCTGGAAACCCTGCTGACCACCGAATGTGCCGGGGAGGAATTTACCGCCAAGGGCAAGGAGGTTCTGGAGGAAGGCTGGAAAGCGGTGGAACGCAAGGTACTGGCAGACATTCTGAATCGAAAACAGGAACTCACCGCCCTGCCCAATGCGGCAGAAAACGAGTGCGGTATCCTCAATGCAGAGCTGAAGGAGGGTCAAACGTCCCCACCGAAGCATTTTACCGAGGACACCCTGCTGCACGCTATGGAAACCGCCAGTGCAGACAGTATGCCGGAGGGCGTGGAGCGTCAGGGCATCGGCACCCCGGCAACCCGTGCCGCCACCATTGAAAAGCTGGTGCAGAAGGGCTTTCTGGAGCGCAAGGGCACCAAGAAAACCAAGGTGCTGCTGCCCACGGATAAGGGGAAAGCGTTAATCACCGTGATGCCCGAAGAAATCCAATCCCCGGAAATGACCGCTGATTGGGAAACAAAACTGCTGCAAATCGAGCGCAGCGAAATGGAGCCGGAAACTTTTATGACTGAAATCAAAGAGATGATCTCCTCGCTGGTAACGACCACCGAGGCTGCGAAGGGAGCGAATGCGCTTATGAAAAACAAGATTATTGGTATCTGCCCGAACTGCGGTGCAAATGTTGTGGAGCGTGAAAAGGGCTGGTTCTGCGAGAACCGGGAGTGCCGTTTCGTGCTGTGGAAGGACAATGCGTTCTTCAAGCGTCTGGGCAAGCGGCTGGATGCTCATGTGGCGGATAAGCTGCTGCGGGATGGGCGTGTCCGCCTGAAGGACTGCAAGAGTGCCAAGGGCAAGACCTACAATGCCACCGTGCTGCTGTCCTGTGAAGCCGATGGCCGCAGCAAGTTTTCGCTGGAATTTGAGGGTGGGTGCTGATGGAGCAGATAAAAGAAGCGGTCTACCTTATCAACGATGAACGCTATCTGCATCTCCGGGAAAACGGTGCAGGGGTCGGCTTTGCCACTTATAACAAGGTAACTGGTGAGCCGCTGGAAAGCGGGCAGATCTCCGAAAAGAACCTGCCGCCAGATGGACAAAACACCATTCCTGCCGCCCGGAACTGGTATCTGTTTGAACTTTCGGACGATGACCGTAAGGCCATCCAACAGGAAAGCGTAAAGATCCTCGAAAACATCCCGCAGGCGGGCATCGGCAGACGGCGCATCTGGGAGCCGGAAACGCTGCCGAAGGATATTCGTCTCATCAACAGCCACTATGATGACCTCTATCGCATTCCAGATGGCGGCGTGATTCAGGTGGATTACCCGGATGGGCGCAGTTTTACGGCACGGGTGGAACATCTGGATGATTACCACTTTGACATGGGCGGTCTGGGCAATGTGTTCCACATCTGCCAGTTTGCCGAAGTCATGGAACGAAACCATGCAGACTTCTACCCGGAGATTCAGACACAGGACGAGCAGGCTGCATGGGAACTGGGCGGCAAAGGCTACCTTGCCATCCAGTCCTATGAGGATGGATGGGACTACACCATTTACCACAGCGATTATTCTGTGATGGACGGCGGGCAGCTGAATGCCCCGGAACTGACCATTCAGGAAGCCCGTGAGCAGATTCTGGAAGCGCACCACTTGGAAAAGGGCCGGCGGCTGTTGCAGGACTACGATGCCGTCATGGACAAAGTTGCGGAAGCCGAGGAACTGAGTGCAGATCACCGCCCTTCCACATTGGAAAAGCTGGCAGCACTGGCAAGTGATACGTCTGCGCCAAAATCCTCTGCACGTTCTGCGCCAGAACTGTGAGGTGGACGATGCAGCAAAAATGGAACCAGAATTTTGACGGCGAACCCATGGCGGACATCCCGCAGAAATTTCTGAACGCAGGGTGCGATGTTTATATGGTGATGCAGCTGCGGCATGACGAAAAAATCCTCGATGAAAGATTTGCTTCCATGCGGGAACTGCATCGTCGGGGCAAAACGCCCGACCCGGAGCATTACGAGGTCACCTACTATGCTGATTTGCCCGCCATGTGGCAGGATGTGCCGAACAACGAGGTTCTGGAAGAACTGTTTCAGATGTTCAACCTCTCCCGTCCGCAGGATTTTGAGGGGCATAGCCTGTCGGTCAGCGATGTGATTGCACTCAAACGCAATGGCGAGGTGTCTGTGCATTATGTGGACAGCATCGGCTTCAAAGATTTACAGGGGTTTCTGGACAAGCAGCCGGAACGCCCTTCGGTGCTGATGAATCTCAAGGAAAAGTGCGATGCCTCGGAGTGTAACCCAACTGGAAGCCGGAAAGCGAGGACTGAACATGAACTTTGACCATGAAGAACTCATGCTGATGATGCTTTACAACACCGGCACCCGACTGGGGCTTATCCACGAACTGCGGCTCATGCAGTGCTACCTGATGCCCGATGAGACTGCTCTGCGGGAACTGTCCGAACAGGTCATCGAGAAGCTGAAACTGCTGACCGATGCAGAGTTTGCCGAACTGGAATTTCCCCCGGACTGATTATTGCCGCCTACGGGCGGCGTACATAAAGTATTTTGTTCTTCCAAAAGATATGCTATAATCAAATCAGACAAAATTCCTCTCTTCAAGCGATTTCTCCGCAATTTTCCTGTGGCTCTGCTCGTATCAAAAATAAGGGACCGATTTTTAATTGTCAGAACGGAGGAACCATTATGGCAATCTTTGAAAAGACCATCCGAAACAAGAATTTTGACAAGCTACTTCGGAAGCTGGAACAAGAAATCCCGGACAGCAGTTGGTCGGCAGATTTAGAGGCAGGCAGTGATTTCAAAGAGGGCGATGCCCGGTGCAGTGTCCGTGTGTTTGAACGGTACAGCATGATGGGCGGCAACCGCCTGAGTCTGACACTGACCATGTTCCAGAATGGAGATAGCCCGATTCGGCTGTCTGCAATTACAGCGGGCGGCAGTCAAGCGGTGTTCTTCAAGGTGAACACCCTCGGAGAAGAATCTTTTCTGGACGATGTAAAGGACCTGCTGGAAGAAATTTTGGAGGAATAAGATGTTTTACGCTGGAATTGATCTGCTGTTCAGCATTCTGTTTCCCATCCTGTTCCTTGTGGTTTTGGGTATGATCCTATACACCATCATCGGAAATATCAGCACATGGAATAAAAACAACCATTCGCCGCGGCTGACTGTTCCGGCAACGGTTGTGGCAAAGCGAACGGAAGTTTCTCGCCACCATACAGACGATACGATGGCGCATACGTTCACGACCTATTATGTGACCTTTCAGGTAGAGAGCGGCGACCGCATGGAGCTTACCGTAAGTGGTTCGGACTACGGAATGCTTGTGGAGGGCGACATTGGAAAGCTGAGTTTTCAGGGCACCCGCTATCTTGGGTTTGAGCGGAACTAAGTGTTTCTTACATTATATAGTATGGAGTGCTGCATGAACGATCTGTTTATCCAAGGGCTGACCATCGACTGGAACAGAGTTCGCCCATACAATTATGTTCGTCAGATTCCTGCCATCAGTGGAATCGACACTTTTACATTCCATAAGCCCATTACGTTCTTTGTTGGCGAAAATGGAAGTGGAAAATCTACGCTTCTGGAAGCAATCGCTGTTGCTTACGGCTTCAACGCAGAGGGTGGAACGAAGAACTATTCATTTTCCACATACAACTCCCATTCGGAACTATGTGAGGCTATGACGATTTCCAAGGGGTATCGCAGACCAAAGTTCGGGTATTTTCTCCGAGCAGAGAGTTTCTATAATGTAGCCACCAAGGAAATCGACTATTCCGATGACGATCATCCCTCCAAAGGCTATCACCAAAAATCACACGGTGAAAGTTTCCTCGCCATTGCGCAGGACTACATGGGTGCAGATGGAGTCTATATTTTTGACGAGCCGGAAGCCGCTTTATCCCCGCAGCGGCAGCTCACGTTACTGATCAACATTTATCGGTGTGCCCAAGAAGGGGCGCAATTCATTATCGTATCACATTCACCCATTCTCCTCGGAATGCCTGATGCTGAAATTTTTAGCTTCGACAATGGCACGATTCATCCTTGTCAGTATGAAGATACGGACAGCTACGTTATCACCAAAACATTTGTAAATAATCGGCAGCATTTTTTGAACCAGCTTCTGAACGAAGAAACGTAATGCCGGGAAAGGACATTCCATATGAATGATTCTACGTTGAAAGAGCTTTGGCAGCAGGTCGCTGAAAAGAAAAGCTGCGAAGCAAAGCAGAAAGAACTGACCGCCCAGAGAGATACGCTTGCTGACCGCCTGAAAATGCTGGAAAAATCCAAGCTGGCAGAGCAGGCTGATGTGGACCGTCTGGAGGGACACAGCCTTGCCGCATTTTTCTATCAGGTCATCGGAAAGATGGATGAAAAGCTGGACAAAGAACGGCAGGAAGCCTATGCAGCCCGTGTCAAGTACGATGCGGCTCTCCATGACCTTTCTTCCGTTGATGCTGATTTAGCACAAATTCAAAATAGGTTGGCACGGCTGTCCGATTGCGAAAGGCAGTATCAAGCTGCTCTTTCCGAAAAAATCAAAAGCATCAAAGCATCTGCCCACCCTGCCGCACAGCAGGTTGCGGAAAGCGAAAGCCGTATTGCCGCGCTGAAAGTCCAAAAACGGGAGCTGCTGGAAGCCATCAACGCCGGAAAGACCGCCCTGCATACGGTCAATGAAGTTCTGGAAACCCTCGACAATGCCGAGGGCTGGAGTACATGGGACGTAATGGGCGGCGGTTTGATGGCCGATCTTGCCAAGTATGAGGAACTGGACGATGCGCAGAAACAAATCGAACAGCTTCAAGTGGAACTGCGGCGGTTCAAAACTGAGCTTGCTGATGTTGAGATCACCGCAGACCTTCAGGTTACGGTGGACAGCTTTTTGAAATTTGCGGATTTCTTCTTTGACGGCCTCTTTGCAGACTGGGCAGTTCTGGATCACATCAATCAGGCACAGAGCAGGGTGGAAAACACCAAGGGTCAAATCAAGCGAGTCCTCGCACTTCTGAAAAAGATGCGCGAAGATATTGACGTCCAAATCGCTGACGAAAAAGAAAAACAGGAGCAGCTTGCGGTGGAAACTGAGCTGTAAGTTTGAAGAGTCCGCTTATGTGATATGATTCGATAAAACCGAATTTGCAGGAGGTGTTTCGATGAAAACAAGAAGGTTTGCTTTATGTCTGGCAACGGTTTTTCTGGTGGCGATTTATATCAATATTCAGAGAAGCCATACTTTCACCCTTTCAAACGATGAAGGCACCATAAAGACAGAACAAATACAGCCACTTTGGGGAACTGTAAAAGTGAGCGGTGATTGTGATACTGAGGTGGTCTTTACCGATGTAGAGACTGGAGAAAAATATAGAATCGGATATATTACACAGGGCGTAACGGAAAGAATCAAACTCGAAAGAGGCAAATGGTATAAGGTGGCGGGCGGAGGCAACCTTACACTGAATCCGGTAAACATTCGAGTCGAATAAATGTAAGTTCCTTGCGGGCAGCTATGAAAGCTGAAGCTGAGAAGAGAGTTTTGAATATTCACATATGAAGGAGTACAGTTCTATGAGTTACGGTTGGGCAACTGTTTTCACTTTAGCGGCATGGTTTGCAGGACTTGTGATTGATGCAAATGTGCGGGTCGGCGACCTCGGTTTACGAACCGTGCTTCCCGTCATCGTGATGGGGTGCTGCGTTATGAAGTACATAAAGGACAATAGCAAATAATCTTATCTCAATACACTTTCCAGCGGGCAGCTCCAAAACGGTTGCCCGCTATTTTTATACTCTAAAATCTGGAAAAGGAGGCTAAAATGCCAAGCAAAACCGAAGAATATCTCGCCCTTGCCCAGCGCACGGCGAACGGCTTGACCCGGTATTGGGAAAGCTGGACGGACTACCTGACCACCGCATCCCGGCTGTACAAGTACCCCTTTGCAGACCAGCTCATGATCTACGCCCAGCGCCCGGATGCCACCGCCTGCGCCGACTTTGACATCTGGAACAACCGGATGAACCGTTATGTGCGCCGGGGTGCAAAGGGCATCGCCCTGCTGGACGAATCCAGCGGATTCCCGCGTCTGCACTATGTGTTTGATGTGTCGGACACCGGAGTACGGCGCAATTCTCGCGACCCGGAACGATGGGAAATGAATGACGACCTTTTCAAGCCGGTGTCTGAGATGCTGACCGCAGAATACGGCATCAGCCATGAACGGCTCAGCCAGCAGCTCGTAAATATTGCGGAGAAGCTGGTGAACGATTATTGGGACAACAACAGCGGCGACATCCTCAACATCGTTGACGGCTCTTTCTTTGATGATTATGATAGTAGCGGAAAGGAACTTCAGTTCAAGGCCGCTGCGACAATGAGCGTCACCTACACTCTATTAGAACGATGCGGGTTTGAACCGGAAGGCTACTTTGACAAGGATGACTTTCAGGCCATCCACACCTTTTCCACACCCGATGCAGTCTATGCGCTGGGTGCCGCTACCAGCGACATCAGCCGCGAGGTCTTACGCAAAATCGAGCGGACGGTGAAAACCACGACCCGCCGCCGAAACGTAGAAAGGATGGAAGAATATGAGCAGCAGTCTGAATTACACGAAGTTCGGGGATTACCAGCTCCCGAACCTGACCCTCAGCCAGCCGAAGACCCCGCTGGGCAAGTACGGCAGGATGCGCCGGAATTACCTGAAGCAGTATCGCCCGGTACTGTACAATTCGATGCTCCTGAACGGGACGCTGTACCCGCATCTGATGGAACTGGAGCAGACGGCAGAGAGCCGGATGCAGCAGACCATGGAGCAGCTTCTGAAGCAGGACCCAGCCCCGGACAAAGCGCAGAATCAACTGATGTGGGTGCAGCACATGAACAGTCTGAAAGCGCAGGCAGAGGAACTGGTGATGACGGAGCTGATCTACAGCTAAGTTTTCTGGATGCGAACATCCCCACCGAAGCCCAGCAAATTGAGAAGATCGACCAAGCGGAGAGCGAAAAAACGCCCTCCGCTTTTGTTTTGTCGCAGGCTGAAATTGAGAACGAGCTGCGGCGGCATGGTTCAGGGTTTACAGGCGGCAAACAGCGCATTATTGCGCTGTACCAGACCCAGCCTGACCGCAAACTCTGTGCCAAAGCACTGGCAAAGGAGTACGGCATCGGTGGGCACTCCCACGATTATCTGGATGGCAGTCGAGGCTTCGTCAACCACGACTGGAAGGGTCTGGAATTTGTTCATTATCCCGACCACCAGAAAATCACCCTGAAATGGGCGCAGGTGGAAAAGTATATCGACCTTATGATTCAGTCCGACCGCTATCTGACAGATGAGGAAAAGGAACAGCGTGCTACCAGACAGGAAGCATCCAACTACAATGTCGGGGATGAAGTTGTGGTAGACCTGCCCACCAGAACGATTGAAGGTACCATCGGCTATGTTGGCGAAACCGATGTGCGCATCGACACCAGTGCGCACGGGCAGTCTTGGGACAATGAGGTTATTAACAAGCAGCAGTTTGAGCAGGGGCTGCGACAGAGTGCGACTGCTCAGCGTGTGGATAAAATGCTGGCGCAGGCAGAAGCCATCGCCAAGGAATCCGAAGTGCCTGAATACGAACGTTTCTCTGTCCGAAAAGTCGTTGACGGTAAAATGCCGCTTTTTGCTATCTGGGATGATCTTTATGATGACTACTATGAAACCAATCACGCCGTTCCACAGTTTTCTAACGAGAAGCAGGCAGAATCTTATCTGGAAAATCTGAAAAAAGAAGTTGCAGACAGAGAAGCCGCCGAGTGGCTCAAAGTCGAACACGCAAAATTTTTAGCAGACAAGGACGAGCCGGAGCCGTCTGACGAAGAACTGGACGAACTGCCCATCTCTGCTGTAATGGACGGAGAGGTGCAGACCTTCCCGGATGCCGCTGCCTTGGATGAAGCCTTGAACGCTGCGCCTGCCGGGAACTTCCGCATCACAGACGACCATTTGGGCGAGGGCGGTGCAAAGCAGAAATATGCCCGGAACATCGAAGCCATCCGAACTCTGTTTCGTTTGGAGGAGGAGCACCGGGGTGCCACCGCCGAGGAACAGCAGGTGCTTTCACAGTATGTGGGCTGGGGCGGTCTGGCAGACGCTTTTGACCCCGGCAAAGATAGTTGGGCAAAGGAATACGCCGAACTGAAAGGGCTGCTCTCCGAGGACGAGTATGCCGCCGCACGTTCCAGCACCCTGAACGCCCACTACACCAGCCCCACCGTGATCCGTGGTATCTACGATGCGGTGGAGCGCATGGGTTTCCGCAGCGGTAACATTCTGGAACCTAGTATGGGCGTGGGCAACTTCTTCGGTATGCTGCCGGACACCATGCAGGACAGCCGTCTGTACGGCGTAGAGCTGGATTCCATCACCGGGCGCATCGCCAAAAAGCTGTACCCGCAGGCCGACATTACCGTGGCGGGCTTTGAGACCACAGACCGCCGTGATTTCTACGATCTGGCGGTGGGCAACGTGCCCTTCGGCAACTACAAGGTCAACGACAAGGCGTACAACAAGTTGGGATTCAGCATCCACAACTACTTTTTCGCCAAGGCCATTGACCAAGTGCGTCCGGGCGGCGTGGTGGCGTTCGTCACCAGCCGCTACACCATGGATAGCAAGGACAGCACCGCCCGCAAGCACATGGCAGAGCGTGCTGACCTGTTGGGAGCTATCCGTCTGCCGAATAATGCGTTCAAGGCAAACGCAGGCACGGATGTTGTGAGTGACATTATCTTTTTGCAGAAGCGTGACCGCCCTGCGGACATCGAACCTGCATGGGTGCAGCTTGGCAAGACCGAGGACGGCTTTGCCATCAACCAGTATTTCGTGGACCACCCGGAGATGATTCTGGGCGAACTGACCACCGAAAGCACCCAATACGGACGGGAGGAACTGACGGTTGCCCCCATCGAGGGCGCAGTGCTGGCCGACCAGCTTGCCGAAGCGGTACAGCATATTGAGGGCCAGTATGTTGAAGTCGAGGTGGAAACACCAGATGTTGCGGATGCAGAAGTCGAGCGCAAGACGCTCCCCGCTGACCCAGATGTAAAGAATTTCTCCTATGCCGTGGTGGACGGTGAGGTGTACTACCGAGAAAATTCGATTATGACGCAGGTGGAGTTGTCCGATGATGCCAAAGGCCGTGTAGCTGGTATGGTGGAGTTGCGGCAAATCGTCAACGAACTGATTGACCAGCAGTTGGACTTCCCGGACGAGGATATTAAGGCATCGCAAGCAAAATTGAACGCCGCCTACGATGCCTTTACCGCAAAATACGGGCTGATCAACGACAAGAAAAATGCCCGCCTGTTCGATGATGACAGTTCCTACTATCTGCTCTGCTCTTTGGAAAATCTCGATGAGAATAAACAGCTCAAAAGCAAGGCGGATATGTTCACCAAGCGAACGATTCGCCCGGAGCGCACCGTCACCAGCGTGGACACCCCCAGCGAAGCACTGGCAGTGTCCATTGGAGAACATGGCCGTGTTGATCTGCCCTATATGGCGGAACTTCTCGGCTCTCCCGGCGATTATGAGCGTATTACCACAGAGCTGCAAGGCGTGATTTTCAAAGACCCTTCTGCGGATGCAGATGAGCCGGAAGCAGGCTGGCAGACTGCGGACGAGTATCTTTCCGGCAATGTGCGGAATAAACTGCGCATGGCTCAGCTTGCCGCTGAAAGCCACCCGGAGTTCAAGATCAATGTGGAGGCTTTGACCAAAGCGCAGCCGAAGGACCTTGAAGCATCAGAAATCGACATCCGACTGGGTGCCACATGGCTGAATCCCGCCATTGTGCAGCAGTTTATGATGGAGACTTTTCAGCCGCCCTACCGCATCCGCTATAACAACCTGATCCAAGTCCGCTACTCTCCATTTACGTCCGAATGGCGCATCGGCAACAAATCTGCCGCCGGAATGTATGATATCATGTCCACCGAAACCTACGGCACCCACCGGGCCAACGCCTACAAGATTTTGGAGGACACCTTGAATTTGCGGGACTGCCGCATTTATGATACCATTGAGGAGGACGGTAAAGAGCGGCGTGTCCTGAACCAGAAGGAGACGATGCTTGCCCAGCAGAAGCAGCAGGCCATCAAGGATACCTTTGCAGGCTGGGTTTGGCAAGACCCGCAGCGGCGGAATCTGCTGGTGAAGCAGTATAACGAGTTGTTCAATAGTACCCGGCCCCGCGAGTATGACGGAAGCCATATCCATTTTGTCGGTATGAACCCGGAGATCAATCTGCAGGAACATCAGCGCAATGCAGTTGCTCATGTGCTTTATGGTGGGAACACCCTGCTCGCCCACGAGGTGGGTGCCGGCAAAAGTTTTGAGATGGCAGCTTCGGCAATGGAATCTAAGCGTTTGGGCCTGTGTCAGAAAAGCCTGTTCGTGGTACCCAACCATCTGACCGAGCAGTGGGCCAGCGAGTTCCTGCGGCTATACCCCAATGCAAAGCTGCTCGTTACCAGCAAGAAAGACTTTGAACCCGCCAATCGAAAGCGTTTTTGCGCCCGCATCGCAACCGGCGACTACGATGCCGTCATTATCGGCCACTCGCAGTTTGAGAAAATCCCTCTTTCTGCGGAACGGCAGGCACGGATCATCGAAGATCAGATCGAGGAAATCGAAAAAGCCATTGCAGAGGCCAAAGAACAGTCCGGTGAGCATTTTACCGTGAAACAGATGGAAAAGACACGGAAAACACTGGAGGTGAAACTGAAAAAGCTACAGTCCACCGACCGCAAGGATGATGTGGTCACATTTGAACAATTAGGCGTAGATAGGTTATTTGTGGACGAGAGCCAGAACTACAAGAACCTATATCTTTACACCAAGATGCGCAATGTTGCTGGCCTTTCTACCTCCGAAGCACAGAAGTCCAGCGATATGTTCGGCAAGTGTCGTTATCTGGATGAAGTGACTGGCGGGCGCGGCGTGATTTTCGCAACGGGAACGCCCATCAGCAACTCCATGACGGAAATGTACACACTGATGCGCTATTTGCAGTACAGCACTCTCCAGCAGAAACAACTGACCCACTTTGATGCATGGGCTTCTACGTTTGGCGAGACCACCACGGCCATTGAGCTTGCGCCGGAAGGAACCGGCTACCGTGCGCGCACACGTTTTGCCAAGTTCTTTAATCTGCCGGAGCTGATGAATATGTTCAAGGAGGCAGCGGACATCAAGACTTCCGACCAGTTGCATCTGCCTGTTCCGGAAGCCAAGTTTGAAACTGTCGTGGTCAAACCCTCGGAAATCCAGCAGGACATGGTGAAATCCCTGAGCGAACGTGCTGCTGAGGTGCATAGCGGTGCGGTTGACCCCTCGGTGGACAATATGCTGAAGATCACCTCGGACGGACGTAAAACCGGCCTTGACCAGCGGCTGATGAATCCGCTCACCCCGGATGACCCGGACAGCAAGCTGAATGCCTGCGTCGACAATGTTCTGCGTATCTGGAACGAAACCAAAGAGGATAATCTGACGCAGCTGATTTTCTGCGATATGTCCACGCCCAAGGGAGACGGCTCGTTCAATGTCTACGATGATATTCGCACAAAGCTGCTTGCCGCCGGGGTGCCGGAATCGGAGGTCGAGTTCATCCACAACGCTGATACTGAAGGTAAGAAAGCGGATTTGTTCTCCAAAGTCCGCAGCGGCAAGGTGCGTGTCCTGCTGGGCAGCACTGCAAAGATGGGCGCAGGCACCAATGTCCAGACCCTGCTGGTGGCCGTGCATCATCTGGATGTAGGCTGGCGACCGTCCGATATGACCCAACGCAACGGCCGAATCATCCGTCAGGGCAACAAAAACAAACAAGTTTACGTCTATAATTACGTCACGGAGGGGACATTCGACGCCTACCTCTGGCAAACGCTGGAAAACAAGCAGAAGTTTATTTCGCAGATCATGACGAGCAAATCTCCGATGCGCTCCTGTGATGATGTGGATGAGCAGGCTCTTTCGTATGCCGAGGTCAAGGCCCTATGCGCAGGCGACCCGCGCATCCGGGAAAAGATGGATCTGGATGTGCAGGTAGCAAAGCTCAAGGTGCTGCGCTCGGATTACCAGAACCAGAAATATCGTCTGGAAGATAAGCTGCTCAAGCATTACCCGGAGGAAATTCAGAAAGCGAAGAACCGTATTGCGGCTCTGAAAAACGATGCCCAAATCGCAGACGCACACCCGCAGGATAAGGAGAACTTCTGCGGCATGACGATCAAGGGCATGGTGTTCGATGAGAAAAAAGCCGCTGGTGAGCGGCTGATGCTCGCCTGCAAGGAGATGCCGAATGCGGATATGATGCTGCTGGGCACCTATCGCGGCTTTGAGCTGAACATTCGCTTTGACAGTTTCAAGAATGAGCATCAAATCGTTCTCCGCGGCGAGCTGAGTTATCCGGTACCGCTGGGCGATGACCCTCGCGGCAACATTGTCCGTCTGGACAATGCCATCGGCAATTTTGCCGACCGCATTGCCGATGCTGATGCCGCACTGGATTCTCTGGAACAGCAGAAGCAGGCCGCAGAGGTTGAAATCGCCAAGCCGTTTGCGCAGGAGGAAGAACTGCAAACCAAATCTGCCCGCCTTGCAGAATTGGATGCGCTGTTGAACATGGAGCATCAGTCCAGCCGGACAGAACCCGAAGCGGAAGAAAAGCCGGATGCCCGCCCCTCTGTGCTGGCAGCTCTGGAAGAAAAGGCTGATAAAGTGGAGCCTGTCCGACCATTCAAATCTTACTTGGATAAGGATGGTGATGCCCGGTGACGGAGCACCGTGACCAGCAGATCCATTTTCGTGTCAGCAAAGTCGAACTGGAACGCATTCGTCAGAAGATGGAAAGTTGCGGTATTTTGAGCATTGGCTCTTATCTGCGAAAAATGGCTCTGGATGGTTACTGCCTGAATCTTGAT
>ENA-OYKT01000170-OYKT01000170.1-human-gut-metagenome-genome-assembly--contig:-NODE-170-length-14000-cov-5.277662_pt1 | contig 14000 bp, 20 predicted proteins | sample MGYA00244950_ERZ653073 | MGnify/ENA primary metagenome ERZ653073 (study PRJEB26926, sample SAMN06165327) | human gut metagenome | biome: ENVO:00009003; feature: ENVO:2100002; material: ENVO:00002003...
CGTGGGCTCGGAGATGTGTATAAGAGACAGCAGCACCGGAACCGTCAAAGGCGTGAAACGCCTGCGCCGCGACGTCGGCCCGCAAATCACCGGCTATCTGGTCGAACTTTCCGAAAGTTCTCCGGAAGCCGCAGCCTCCTATATCGAGACTATGAAACTTTACTGGCAGTACCGCCTTGAAAAGCAGCGGGAGACAAACAGCCCTTCCGGAGCAACTGATAATAAGGTCAGCAATGAATAGTTAAATTTAAAAAGCCCTGCGTTATATTAACCATGCGCAGGGCTTTTTTGTCCGCATGCCATCGCCGAAGATTTGCCGATCTTCGGTATTTTTTTGTAAAAAAACGAAAAATATTAAAAAATAATATAAAATGCAGTAACCTCCATAAAACGAAAGGACAAAAAATGAAGATCATTGCGGTAAAAAATGGTAAGGCAGCCATCTGGGAAACCCCGATCAAGTCCGTCGCTGAGGATGAAGGTTTTGACTGCCGCAAAGAGATGAACGCGCTCGACTACCTACAGGATATCTGCGGGTTCACGATTATCGTTGTTCCCGATATGGGAGTAGCGGAGAAAATCGCAACTGCCTATCGAGGAAATGCAAAGTATACCGTACAAGAAAAAGCTTGGGAAATCCTGAAGAACGGCGGAAAATACGAAGAGGTGAAGCGGCGTCAGATTGAATCGTTGTGCGATTCCGGTAATATAACGTTTGATCTGGCTGGAAACCGGTTAAGCATTACCTATTCAGACGGACAATATTCATACAAATCGACGCTCGAAAAGGATGAATACGATGAATGGACGGTTGAGCTTTTTGATGAAAATGAGGCGTTGAAGATGCTCGGCATTGCCGACGATGACGATATGATTTCTTATCTGATTGACTGTATCGGAGTGGAAAATTAAGAAAATAATTGAAGGTGAACGATGAAAACAGAAGAGAAGATTTCAAGAATCCTCGAAAATGAGGAAACTTGCAGTTACCGGATCGAAAAGGCAATTGCAATTGTGTCGAATCCAGAAGCTCCGCTATCAAGCGATATGGCCAAATGGATGCGCCAAATCGGGATAGACGATCCACGGATTGAAATGGCGCTAGATGAGGTGTTGAGCGCCGAGGCGCGGGAGGAAATGTTGCGCAGACTGATGGACCGTTATTGTCTGAACAACCGGGCAACGGCGGCGCTGTTGGGGTGCTCCGTTCCGGCTATCGCCAGTTACCGGATCGGGCGCAATCCGGTTCCGTTCCGTCGCCTGATGCAGTTGCGGCGGATCATCGAGGCGATTGACCGCGCCCGCAGCGAATGATCGTTCAGACAAATCACGGCTATTTGAGTTAATAGCATTTGTCTACACGCAACGATATACACAAAATAAATTATTTTCAAATTATTTTTCTTTCAGGGCTTGCAAAACAAATAAAAGAACTATAATATATACTAAAGGACATCAATCAACAACAACGAGGATGTTATGGAAATTGAAATGTTGAATATTAACGAAGCAGCAACTGTGCTGCGAGTGCATCCGGAGACTTTGCGCCGGTTCATCAGGGAGGGAAAAATTAACGCCTACAAAATAGGCAGGCGCAAATTAATCAGTAAAGAGGAAATGGAAAAATTTATCAAAAAATGCAAAGGGAAGTAACCATGTTCAAGAAACAGACAAAAGTTTACCGTGCTGGCACGGTAGTTAATGTTAGCATCATTTCGACCAGCGGGCGGCCGGTCAACCACACCAGCAATCTAACAGCCCCGGCCGGATCGGTGACTGCCAACTACGAGAATACGGTAAACGTTATCATCGACGCCTATTCCGATTGGAGGGTTATCCGGATTTTCCCCACCGGATCGGTCGTGGTCGAGCGCCGGGTGGATAGTGAACTTCTCGACGAGAAGGGGGCCGCCCATGCGTGAGTATCAGACTTGGGGATCTCGGAGGCCGCGCCGCCGTGACTGGCGCGCTGAATCCGGCGAGATTGTGGTTTGGATCGTGGCCGCCATCGCAGCGACCGGGCTGCTGTTCATGGAGTAAAAAAATGGAAAATACGCTTGAAAACGACCTCTGCCGCGTACAATCGGCGTTGAAGTCGCCGAAGGGACGTAGCAACGATTTTGGGGGGTTCCGTTACCGAAAGGCGGAAGATATTCTTGAGGCGGTCAAGCCGCTGCTGCTGCCGCTCGGAATCGCGGTTATGCTTTCTGACGAAATCGTGATGGTTTCCGACTGGATTTTCGTCAAGTCAACCGTGACCATCCGGCGCGGTCAGGAATCCATTTCGTGTACGGCGTATGCCCGGCACGCCGAAGAGCGTAAAGGAATGGACGCCGCGCAGGTAACGGGTTCGGCATCGAGCTACGCCCGTAAATACGCGCTGGCCGGGCTGTTTGCGATCAACGACGGAGACGATGCGGACGATCCGCCGAAAGCCGCGCCCGGCGTGGTTCCTGTGGCAATTCCCGGTATGCCCCCGCGTCCGCCGGGTCCAACACCCGACACAACGCCGCCCGGATTTCACCCGCAACGACCCAGTGTTCCCGGCATAAAATAGAAAGGAATAAACAATGTTTTATGCGTTTGACATCGAAACCATGCCCAATTCGTCCAAGATCGGCAGTTTGCCCGAACCGGACGTCAAGCTCGGCAACCTCAAGGACCCGGCTAAAATTGAAGAGAAGATCGCCGAAGCCCGCGCGGAGCAGATCGACAAAATGGCATTGAATCCGCTCTATGGACGGATCTGCGCGGCGGTATTCGTCGCTTCAAACGGAAAAGGGGAACTCGAAAGCCGCCGGTTTGCCGCCGGGGACGATGATGCAGAGGAAGCCGCGCTTATCTCCGGATGCTTCGACGTGTTGCGGCTCGACTGCGCCCGGATCGTTACATGGAACGGCATGGGCTTTGATTTGCCGTTTCTGTTCAAGCGCGCGGCGATTCTCGGCGTTCCGTTGCGCGGTGTGCCGGTCTTGCCGTTCTGGTGCAAGCGTTACGCCACCGGCTCCCACATCGACTTGATGCAGGTTTGGGGTGGATGGAACAACCAGCAGTTCGCAAAGCTCGACGACGTGGCCGGAGTTTGCGCCGACGACCATAAAATCAAGATCGACTTCAAGGAGTTCCCGGAGCTGGTCAAGACCGCCGAGGGCCGGGAAAAGATCCTCGATTACTGCGAACAGGATGTTCGGCTCACGTACAAAATTTTTGAGAAGTTCAACGGGGTTTTGTTCTAACCCCATAAAAAGAAAGGAAAAGAACATGTTTAAGAGCGAAGGAATTTTCAGCGTCGTCATCACCCGTGCGATCCTCGCGGAACCGAAGTTCTGCAAAGACCCCGGCGCGTTTGATGTGTGCATCGAAGTGCAGGACGAACACGGCAATTCCGACTGGTGGCGCGGCGAATGGTCTGGCCAGTACGGAAAGGGTAATTTTGCCAACCGTCAGCAGTGGCAGTTAACGCTTGAATCGCTGAAAAAGATCGGGCTGCCGAACGACGACCTTTTCAGCAATTTACAGTCGGACGCGGACGGCGTCGCCTCAATTCCCTGTCTTGTCGGAGCGCAGACCACTGCGACGGTGAAAAGGACCGAAAAGGACGGTAAAAATTACTATAACGTTCACTATCTCGGTGACGGTGGCAATGCGCCGAAGGGGCTTAATCTCGACAGCCTGCTCGCAGCATACGGTGTGACGGCACCCACCGCCCCGCAGGTGCAGCCGCAGCCTGCCGCGCAGCAGCCCGCCGCGCCGCCGGTCCAGCAGCCAGCGGCCGCTTCGGGGACAATCCCGGCGTTTCCGGGTTCCGCTCCGGCGGCGGCCCCGAATGGCCCGTTCGGCAACCTGAAGAGGTAATTCAGATGGGGGAACTCCGGATTATTATCGACACGCGGGAGCAAATCCCGTGGAGTTTCCCCCCTGAAATCCCGGTCGAAATCGGGACCCTGAAAACCGGAGATTATGCGCTGGCTGGCGATGATGCGTTCGCCATCGAACGCAAGTCGAAGGACGATTTTTTAGGGACGATTTCGACCGGTTGGGGGCGGTTCTGCCGGGAACTGAACCGGATGGACGCGGCGGGGTTTCCGGCCAAGCCGATTATCGTTGAATGTGACTTCGCCGAGTTCTGTTTTTCTGAGCGAAACGGCGAAATCATCCCGCCGGATCATCAACACTTTATGTTGACGCCACAGTTCATCATGAAGCGGATCGGGCAGCTTACTGCGTGCGGAGCGGCGGTTATTTTCGCCGGGAATCCGGAATTTGCCTCCGCGCTGGCGCTGGCGATTCTGAAAGAGCGTTACGGAGAATTGAGCAAATGAGCAGAACCATTGAAGCAAAAATATTGAATATCCTGTGGCCGAGAATCGGCACCGACAACCCGCGCAACTGGTACCGCCTCGAATGCCAGTCCGAGCATGGCGTCGTTATCTGCGTCGGATCGGTCAAATGGCGGCCGAGCGAAAACGAGCTTATGGTGCTGACAGGAGAGTTCGAGGCGTGGAAAGGGCAGCGGAATTTTAAGTTTTCCGAAGCGCGGCCTTTCATCCCGGCGAATCCGCGCGCGCAGCTATCGTATGTCGTTGAACGCACAAAAGGAATGGGACCGGCTGCGGAAGCGGCGATATGGGAACGGTTCGGCGACGGCTGGCGGAAGATGGACGCAAAGGGCGCGGAAGAGTTGAAAATCCGGGCGGATGCATATGAAAACTTCCGGCAGCAGGTCGATGCGCTTGACCGAGACGCCGAAAAGTGCAACACAATTTCTTACCTGCTCGGTCGTCAGTGCTCAAACGCGATAGCATGCGCCGCGTGGGAAGAGTGGGAAAACGACACAGTTGGTATCGTCAACGCCGACTGTTACCGGCTGGCCGACCTTCCCGGTTTCGGGTTTGCGGACGTTGACGGACGGGTTAGAGTTGATTATGAAATCGGCGACGACGATCCGCGGCGGATCACGGCGGCGATTATCTACGCCATGCGGCAATTGACCGGTTCGGGGTCGACTGTGATTCCATGGGTAGAACTGATTGAGAAATTACGCGAGCTGCGGATCAATCTTGATTTGGTGCAAGCGCGCGTGGCGGAAATGTTCACCGATTTTACGCTTCGCGGCTTTCCCGGGGAACAGATGGTAGCGCTCGGTGTACACTATAACGCGGAATCGGAAATTCTTAAATATCTAGAGGCAGAGGCATGAGTTTTGAACTTGACCAGTCGCAGCTGGCGGCTGTAAAATTTGCGTCCGAGGGGCGATTTTCGATCGTCAACGGCGGCGCCGGATGCGGCAAAACCACCATCATCAAAAAGGTCGTCGAAGCGCTGGATTCTGCCCGTCAGCCGTATTCTTTATGTGCGCCGACAGGTAAAGCCGCCGCCCGGCTTAAGGAGGCGACCGGGATTCATGCTTCGACAGTGCATTCCCTGCTCGGTTATGATGGCGCAATGTATCGCGAATCGCCGTTCCCGGACAAAACAATCATCATCGACGAATCTAGCATGCTTGATTCTTGCTTGCTTGCTGAGGTGGTGAAGCGTGCGCCGCGACGGTTGATCCTTGTCGGCGATCAAGCGCAGCTTACGCCGGTTGGGGCCGGGCAGCCGTTTCATGACATCATTGAGTACTATCCGGATCGCGTCCGGACGCTGACCACCTGTTACCGGGCAACCGAAGCGGTTTTCAAGGCGTCTTCTGCGATTCGGCGCGGTGAAATGCCGCTACTACACGACAAATCAGATAACGAGGTTTGGGACGTATATAACAGCGGAGAGGCGGAGACAACACAGCAGGTTATCCTTGAGTGGGTAAAAAAAGGCGTTTTCAATTTTGAAACTGATATCATTCTGGCACCGAAAAACGGGGATCGAAACAAGGAAACCGGCCTGTTTCCAGCCTGTACCGTAAACCGCCTGAATGAAGAAATTATCAAGATCGTGAACCCGCGAAAAGAGGGCGACACGCGGAAGTTTCTGACCGGCGACCGGGTAATCAACACGAAAAACAACCCGGACAAGGATATCTGGAACGGGACAACCGGAACCGTACACGGAATCGATATCGACGGCGGGATGTGGTTAAAACTTGACATCCCCATTATCGATCCGACGCGAACCGGTGAAAACGGCGAACCCGTTTATAAAGACCGGGTATTGCTTTCCCGCGACGAACAATCGAATCTTTCACACGCCTATGCGCTCACTGTGCATAAGTCGCAAGGAAGCCAGTACAATCAGGTCTGTTTTGTCTGCCTGTTGCGCGATTCGTTTGTTCTTAATCGGGCGCTGACCTATACCGCCGTGACGCGGACAAAACAGCGCTGTATCGTTGCCGGACAGGTATCCGCATTGGCGCAGTCGATGCAGCGGGAGAAGCCAAAACGGACGGTAATTCAGTTGATTGCGGGGAAGAGATAAGGACGCCGGGGAAATTAACTACTACACATCTGGAGGAGTAAATGATGAACGCACATGAGCACAATTGTCTGGTACTGGAGGAGTACATTTTGGATGTCGCGCAAGCTGGCGCAACGAAAAACAAGATATACGGCACCCGAGGGACACTGAGGAAGATTATTTCGGAGATAGCTGTAACGCTGGAGGCAGCCACCAGGAGCGAAATTATTGACGCGCTAAGGATCACGCAAGAAAAGCGGGGTTGGGTAGATAAATCAACATCGTGTGCCGCCGCTATGGTCAGGGCGTTGTATCAATGGCTGCTGGAGACTAGACGGATCGACTTTAATCCGCTGGTGAGTGTTGACCTCATCGGAGCTAAACGCAAACAAGACGCGATCTATTGTCTTGATTTTGACACTACCGACCCATTACAATTTTTTGAATATAAGGGAAAGCAGTACTCGGCGATCGCGGTTGAGGCGTTGTACAGCCTGCTCATGTCACCGGGCAAGCTTGAGCGCTGCGCCCCGCTGTCACAGGCGGAAGCTACGCAGGTTAAAAACGCTATGTGGCGGATGAGGCACGTAACCGGTAACACAAATTAACCCGCGTGAACTTCAGTATTATGATGCGGTACCCGTGTATGCGCGGGAGGGTGTTCACAGTGAAAGGGACTTTAGCATGAGCGAAGAATTGAAACCGTGCCGCCGTTGCGGTCTATATGTGTCTTCAGATGGGATTGAAGTTACACAAACCGATACCGGAACATATACGGCAAGATTCGAGTGTCCGGATTGTGGAGAAGTGGCGGAAACTTGTATGCGCCATTCTTCCGAAGATTCCGCTGTCGCTGATGTGATTATTGAGTGGAACAGGCGTTGGATTGATCCTGCTCTAACCACTCGAATCGCGGAGCTTGAAGCCGAACGCGATCGTCTGCGAGAGGCACTACAAAGAATTTCATGCTATCAAACTCCGATTGCAGCGTATTGGCAGAATGAAGTTCTAACTATCGCGCGCAAGGCGCTGGAAGGAATAGGGAAATGAGTTGTGATAAATCAAAAATAGCTCCGATGTGCATCAATTGTTCGCGCTACAGGAAAAGTATTTTTTATGGCGGTCATGCAACTTGCAACAAGCAAAAGACAATTATTAAAAATGGTTGTGATGTTTGTTCTGATTGGAAATTGTCAGAACAAAGGCGTAAAGTCGCAATTTTTTGGCGAATGCGGGAAATCGAAGAACGTAAGGCGCAGGAAGGAGCGGGAGAATGACCAACTTTATGGGTGAAGAAGCAGATGGCCCGGAACCGAGCTAGAATCCGTTCCCGAATCATCGGACGCAGGAAGCGTCTGGAAGCAAAAACTATACAGCTGGAATTATTTTGATGTTTGTACTATGGGGGTAAGAATGAAAGAGTATAAGATTGAAGAAGTGTTCCGTCACACGGACGGAAAAGCCTATCAGTGTGTGGAAGGCGAGACCTGTGAGGGGTGCGCGTTCAGATGCACCGGAAATGATTGCGTGGGGCCATACTGTGATGGTGGAAGCGACGGTCGCCCGGTGAAGTTCATCGCTGTCACGGAACCCGTAGAAGGGATGCTTTACCGCGCCAAAAACGGTCGGATGTATCGGCTGGCGGAGGGCAGTCATTGGGATCATTGGTGCGCTTGTGATGATGACCCCGAACGGAGCTGTGCCGAGCTTGACATGGCCGTATTCGGTGGCCGCGGTCCCCGATGGTTTTGGGCTCCGACCACAGACTATGCCCCGGCCTCGGACGAATCTCCGAAGCCCGTCGAATCTCTGAATCGCCACATCGAGCTCTCCGTAGTCAGGGTAGAGAACGACAAGGTGACGTTCAAGATCGTCGAACAGACTCACCGGTGCGATGAATTTAGCCAGCAGGGTTATTCCAGCGTGTTCAAATCCGCCAATGGATTTCAGCTCAAGTCTTGCGCCGACCCGGAATGGAATAGCAAGACCTCCACTCTGCACTGTCGCGGATTTGAACGCAATAATGATAACTTCGAGATTGTCTGTAGCGCCATCGAGTTTGTACGGATTTCCGAGGCAGTGGCAGAATATAACAGCACGGATGGCAGGGGCTACGAAAAGCCGTGGCCGCAAGCTGGGGACAAATACTTCTGCATCGTAACGCTAGGTAGGATTGAGCGTTTCACATTCTACGGGAACGAATTTGGTCGCAAAATGCAAGCTTTCGGCAACTTCTTCCGTACGGAGGAGGAGGCGAAAGCGGCCCTTGAGCGGGTCAAACAGGCGCTAAAAGAAAAAGCGAAAATCGAGTGAGCAGCAAAGGAGGTTTGAGATGAGTGAAGAGTTGAAGCCGTGCCCGTTTTGCGGGAAATCGCGTCCGGAAAACTGGACAGAGGTTAATAAACTTGTCCTGTGTCCGTATTGCGAGACAGTTGCATTGCGCAGAACATGGAACCGCCGCCCCATCGAAGACGCGCAGGCCGTCCGGATCGCTGAGCTGGAAACCGAGCGCGACCGGATGCGGGAGGCGCTGAAAGAAGTTCTGAACTGTGAAGTTGTAACGGACACTGGAGATTATTCTAAAGGCGGTACTGGATTCGATTGTAATGAAGTAAAAGAAATTATACGCGGGGCGCTGGAAGGAGTGAGAAAATGAAAATAGACTACAATATTAAAGCTGAACACGAACGGAATTACCGGGAAAGACGGGAATCAAAAACAACGCATCAGATCAAGCGGGAAATCAAAAGTTGGCGCTCATATATGCAAAAACATTCCGGATCGTATGGATGGATTGAAACAAATCCTAATGAACTATCCGATGGAGATAAATTGAATATCCTCCGCGACATTTTAAGCGCCAGAGGTGAATCATGTTAACAATATCCTTTATACTTACAGTGGCCGTGCCGGATGATATCGCAAAGTCCTTTAAACCGGGAAAAATTTTAGAGCATATACGCGACAATCTGGATGAATGCGGAATTCCTGATTGTGCGATTGAAATCAAAGAGAAAAAAGAAGGCGCGGGGAAATGAACAGATTCAAAATCAGGGTTTGGGATAATTACAAAAAGTGTTATCTCGGGGAAATCGGACGGCAGCCGGTATGAACTCAAGACCGGAAAATATTTGCAACTGATTTTCGTCGGAAATCTTGGAATCCCGTTCTGCACGATCCGCAGCGCAGGGTCAGATGGAAAGCGGAATTATTACGTACTCAGCATCGGAGAAGTTTTCAATATCGAGGTGAAGGGGGACGGCAATGAGCAGTATTCTTGATCTTTGCGCGGAGATCGAGGCGGAAGAGGCACGGAAACGCAAGGAAATACAGGACAGGAAAAAACAATGAATTTTTATGACTTTACACAGATCAAAGCGGCTGCCGATTGCGCTGCCGTGGCGCGTGACTTTCTGGGGCTGCAAGTGTCCCCGGAAGGTCGTTGCGCGGCGACGTGGCGCGGCGGCGGTAATCCCGAATCGGTCAGCATAAACAAGGACGGATGGCACGACTTTGCCACCGAGGAATCCGGCAGCGTAATCGACCTTGTTGCGCGTGTCCGTTGCGGCGGTAATGTAATGGAGGCGCAGGAGCTCTTGGGCGTCTATCTGCATCTGTCCCCGAAAATGGCGACGAAAACCGGCTGCATCGAATCCAACGAAAAGTATGATAGACTGATTGCGTCCGGATATCGCGAGGTCAAGCGGTACAGCTATACTGATGCCTCCGGCGCGCTGGTTAATCAGGTCGTCCGGCTTGAGCATCCGACGCAGAAAAAAGAGTTTCTGCAATGCACACCGCGCGGCTGGGGGCTGCGTGACGTTATCCCGCCACTGTACAATCTGCCGATGCTGCGCATCTCCTCTTGGGCGTTGCTGGTCGAGGGTGAGAAGGACGCAGATAATCTGATCGCGCTCAATCTGCCCGCTACCACCGTCTGCGGCGGCGCTAAAAAGTGGCGAGACGAATACACGCAGGAGTTCGACGGCAAAGACGTCGCGATCCTGCCCGACAACGACGACCCGGGGCGCGATCACGCTCGAATGATTGCTCATAAGTTGATCGCGCGCGGGCGCGTGAATTCCGTTCGCATCGTGCCGACCAGTGCCGCGCCGAAAGGGGATGTGTCGGACTTTTTCGCCGAGGGCCACACGTGGGATGACGTCGCGCGACTGATTGCCGCCGCGCCCGCCCTGACCGCCGAAGAGCTGGCCCACACTGCGGATGAATTCAATGTTGAAGAGGCAAAGGCTGCGAACGCGACGCCTTTCCGCAACTTCACGCCGACCGTCAATGAGCTTCCGAATGGAGCAAAAAAAACCGTGAAAACTCCGCGCCAGATCAACAAGTTGATCGAGGATATCAACCGCCGTTTTCTCGGCTTCCCGCGCAAGGTGGGTGAAAAGATGTTCGACCACGACCGCGACAGCCGCCGGATCGTTTACATCGACCAGCCCGCCGAGTTCTTCGCGTGGATTCAGCGCAAAAGCAACCAGCTGCTCGAATGGTCTCGCGAAGAGGGTTGTGTAACGAAGGAAGAGCTTTTTCAGGGCAGTTTTGCCGCCGCCCGGCGATACGAGGCGATTAGCTTCGTTCCCGACTGGCCGCTCCGCGACGACGTTTACTATGTATATGGTGAACTCCCGCCGCCTGATCCGGATCACAAACACTTCAAAAAGCTTGTCGACTTCTTCGAACCGGCGAGTGACGAGTATCGGGTGCTAATCATGGCGATGATCGCCGCGCCGCTCTTCTATGTTCGAGGCGTTCCCCGTCCGGTGTGGATCATCGACTCAATCGACGGCGCCGGAAGCGGTAAAACCAAGCTGGTTGAAGCCATCGCCGAGCTGTACGGATCGGCACCGATTTCAACCAACAAAAATGAAGTTCAGAAACAGTTTACCGAACTGACCAAGCGCATTGTTTCCAGTGCTGGGCGGCAGTCGCGAATCTTGCTTCTGGATAACGTAACCGGTACGTTCTCGTGTCCGGAGTTCGCCGATATGGCCACCAAGTCGGATATCACCGGACGCCCGGCGTATGGATGCGGTGAAGAGGTCAGGCCGAACAACCTGATTTATGTCATTACGACGAACGGCGCAAGCGTTGATAACGATATCGCCAGCCGCGGATACTACATTTATCTGCGAAAACCGGCATATTCTCCGCACTGGCTGACGGAGCTGTTCAGCTATGTCAAGGAGTACAGGCTTAATATCCTAGTAGATCTCATTGACATTCTGGACAAGCACACGCCGTTCAACCTGCCGCCCGTGACGCGCTGCCCGGAGTTCGAAACACGGATACTTCAGGCGTTTTGTCGAGATACGGACGAGTACAGTGATGTCATTAAGATCATCGCACGGGACAAGTCGGAGACGAACAACGAAGAGGAGCTTGCAAAGCAGATCGAGGAAGTGTTGCGCTACCACCTGATCGAAGTGCAGTGTACGCCCCGGATCAACCCGGATCGGGACCGCGTGTTTATCCGTTCTGATGTGCTGGCTGTGTGGCTCGAAAATGAGAGCGACGCATGGGACAAGCGAAACATTTTGCAGACTGTTCGGAACATGGTAAATACCGGACTTCTGCCGATTATTGACAAGAAAATCACGCGCTTTCCGTGGCGTGGCGATCTTCGACGGTCCGGCGTTTTATGGGCGCCACCCGAAAGCGAAGACAGCTCGATTGCCATTATCGGAAAAATTGGCAATGGTAAAATTGGCATGATTCATTATATATAAGGGAAAATTAGCCAAAATCGCCCATGGTGCAGCTGGTGAAACTGCAAAAAAGGATAAGGAAAAGTTTTCCAGCTCCAGCCTGGTGCAGCTGGTGCAGCTGGTGCAGCTGGTGCAGCTGGTGCAGCTGGTGCAGTATATAAGGAAAAATTTTCCAGCTCCACCCTGGTGCAGCTGGTGCAGCTGGTGCAGTTTAAAAGTGCACCAGCTGCACCACTCATGCACCAGGCGGTGCTCCATGTCGTAAGTCGTTGATATTAAATACTGCACCAGCTGCACCAGGGTATATCTATATAGAGTACCCTTATACCCTTATTATTACGGTAAAGGATAATATATAGGAAAAACGATGGTGCAGCTGGTGCAGCTGGTGCAGAAAGGAAAAAATGAAAAAACAGCAGTTACAAGCAATCGTTAGTGCGGAGCGCCGAAAAGTGCCGCAATGCAACTGGAAGAACTTCGACGCCGAGACGGAAGACTATATCGAAGCGATCATAGAGCAGCCGGAGCAGTTCGAAGTTCTGACCGCCGCGCTATGGAACCGGATTCAGCGGTTCAGGGCCGCAGACCTATCACATATCCCGCCAATGCTACTGCGGCGCGAAGGCGAGAAGGTGGGGGAATGGGTGAACAGGTGTTACGACGCTGGCGGATACAAAGGAGGGCTTTAAAATGCCGGGAACACAGCAAGACAGGCATCCGAACGGGACGGTAATTACATTCGACGAAGGGCCGCACACGTACTTCGACGACAAGGAACAATCGTACCGGAGCTTCACGACACTGATTCACGATTATTTCCCGCAATTTAAGGCCGATGTCGCCGCGGAACGTGTCGCGAAGAGAGAAGGGAAATCTGTACCGCAATTGCTGCAAGAATGGGCGGCCGTAGGGGCCGATGCGTGCGAATATGGTACTCGAGTTCACGAAAACTGCGAGAGCCGTATGAAGGGCCTTACAGAGCAAAATATCGCAAGGGACGATCGGGAGCGTCATACGTTCGCAAACGCCGCCGCCGTCGTGGACTGGTTGAAGTCGAAGTATCAGTTTATCGCCGCAGAAAAGATTCTGTTTTCGCCGCGCTGTCTGGTAGCCGGAACGGTTGACTTGATGATGGCGGACGGCAACACGCTATGGATTCTTGATTACAAAACCAACAAGGAGATTAAAACAACTGGATTCAAGGGAGAACGCGGGCTGTTCCCGCTGGCGCATCTGGATAACTGCAATTTCGAGCACTACTCGATACAGTTGTCACTGGCGGAGGTTATAGCAAAGATGGAGGGGTACATACCGCACGATACGCCGTGTCGTCGGGCGTTGATCCATTTCCCGCCAATGGATACGCCGCAATGGATCGAAACGCCCGACAGGGCGGCGGAAAGCTATGAGATGTTGATCGATTATGTTTATGGCTACAATAACAACATACCGTTTTAGAAGGTGTTTGGTGGGAAAGTTAAGGGAACTTGCTGGTGTTTTGGGGATTGACTGCGAAGAGCTGTATGACGAGGTGTACAGCGAAGCTTTACAGGAAATTGCAACGCGAGATTTGGCTATATCAAAGATTTTACAGGACTTGATATTGATACGGCGGGAATCATCGCTTCATGCGGACGTAATCACCGAGGCGACCGCGCGGCCGTTGTCGTCGTATCAGGAGATTGCTGACGCGTCAGGTATAGCGAGGTCTTCGGTTTATTTCATTCTCTGCAGATACGCGGAAGATTACACTTGGATTCGGGGGGTAATGAAGATAAGGGCTATTAAAAAACAGACTGATGGGCAGAAGCGAAAAAAGGGGGAGGTTTGTGGGTCCTTCCCTGTCTCTTATACACATCTCCGAGCCCACGAGACTAAGGCGAA
>ENA-OYKT01000176-OYKT01000176.1-human-gut-metagenome-genome-assembly--contig:-NODE-176-length-13778-cov-14.159295_pt1 | contig 13778 bp, 12 predicted proteins | sample MGYA00244950_ERZ653073 | MGnify/ENA primary metagenome ERZ653073 (study PRJEB26926, sample SAMN06165327) | human gut metagenome | biome: ENVO:00009003; feature: ENVO:2100002; material: ENVO:00002003...
CATATCGTCGGCAGCGTCAGATGTGTATAAGAGACAGATTGAGTTTTTATAATAAAATTATTAGTAGTAATCAAACTTCCAAGTGCACTTTAAAATAATATAAGGAATAACTGTACCATTAGAAGCATCGTAAAGACCTAAAAATATATAAGTATAATTATCATCAATAGGTATAAATCTATAACCCCAAACATGAGGAGCACTCGGATTATACAGTTTTAATGTACTGTCCCCCCCCCTGTTAAATCATCATTCGGAATCTTACTTATTAAATTTTCAAAATCAGCTTGTGTAGGAATTTTCCCAGTTTGAAACAAGGTTTTAATTTGTGCAATAGTCATAGTAATAATAGTTAAAGTTTGATATATATTAGTTAAACTCTAACTATTATTACTAATAACAGTCAGAGTTTATAACAGTGTTTTACTAACGAACTTACTTTTATTTTCTAAATCATTTGCAATAGTTTCATCAAAAGTACCCCATCTAACAGTAGGTGCACCGACAGAACGATATATAGATTCCGTAAAACCATATTGTGTAATTTCTTGACCAAAGGCATATCCTACATACCAAATGTCATTATATATAACAGGGAAAATAACATAACTTTTTATACTATTAACAATAGTATAAGGTTTAGGATTATTATTAGTAGGTTGTGTGATATTAAACCACGCCCAATTAGAACCATTAATTACATTTAGTAAATCTATTTCATCAGCGGTATTAATATCGCCAACTTCATATTCAAAACGAATTCTTTCGGTTTCATCTAATAAATGATAAGTTATATTAAAATTAGCACCACTAACAGCATTGTCTTGAAAACAAATAACTGCTACAAGATAATTACCTCCAATGTTATTATCCCAAGCACCAATTAAAAAATAACTACGAGAATTATCATAAATATATCTAAGAGATTTAACGTATAATCTGTCAGTACTATCTCCATTTCCGAAACCTATTGTTGTATCACCGGGCCCCCCTCTCATCGGCATACTTAGCATGCCATCAATAAGATTAGCAAAATCTTGTTGAGTTGGGATAGCTCCAGTGACAAATTTTGCTTTGAGCTGTGATTTAGAAAAAGCCATAATTTTAAGTTATTTGAATTTAACAATAAAATTTTTAATTTTAGTAAACAAACTTTCAGATTTAGTTTCTCCAGTAGCTTCAATAGAATCTTCTATTCCAGCTTCAATAGAACTTTCTGATAAAGTTTGAACCTTATTAGAACGAGTATTTGGTGTACGACCAACTTGGAAAATATAATGGTCAACACCATCACCTTGTATCTGCATATAATCAATACCATCCGGGCCAGCTGCTTGTGTAACACTGACTGACTTAGAAGTAGCACCAGAATAACTTGCAGTTACAGTAGCAGTTTTTGCTCCAATAGGATTATTAGCTGCTGTTAATTTATTACCACTTAATGTAAAACCTCCCGGATTAGTTGTTAAAGCTAACGTTGGAGTTGCACTTTCACTTGTTGCTGTTCCAGTACTACCTGATGTATAAACAGGCGTTTTAGAACGAGAACAACTCGCTGTAATAGTAGAAGTTCCACCTGATGCAGCAATAGTTGTAGGATTTGCTGAAATAGCAATATTCCAACTACCATAATTATAAGAATCTATTGCGTTGGCAGCTTGATAAATATACATTGTTCCACTTGCAGATTTGCCATTAGCCGACCAAGTAACAACTTGACTCTTTACAGTAGTTTGAGCTGAAACAATTGTACCCTTCGAAGAAGCAGTAGCAGTAATAGAAGCTACATTCGGAACAACATTAGCAGTTCCACTTGAAGCAGCTTCAGTAGTAACATCTTTTGTAGCACCAGATGTATATTCATAAGTAGTAATAGTAGCAGATTTGTTCCAACTTTGAGTACCATTTCCAGCTTTAGCAGTAGCAGAACCACCCCTTGCAGGAATCGTAGCATTCGTAATTGTACCAGCTGTTATATTACCGTATGTATAAACACCACCAGAAGTAGATTTAATAGTTTTACTGTTTACTATACTCTTAGAAACAGTAGCTGACTTAGAACTATCTCTGTCATTTATAGCTTTTATAGTAACAGTATCAGTAGTTTCATTGATTCCCATACTACTATGGGTAATCGTATTTCCAGATAAACTGAATCTACTATTACCATTAACAGTTATAGAAATTGATAAACTACCATCAACACTTCGTATTTTATTCGGGCCAGTAGCACCCGAACTATACAAAGCATTATAAGTTTCAGTATTAGTAACGGAAGCACTTACCTTCGCAGAACCACCAGCTGCTGTTAAACCATTACCAATACTTACAGTAGGAGTTCCATAAGTAGTGATTCGAGGATTGTAATTACTATTAGTTACTTTATTTTCAGCTTGATAAATATTAACGATTTTATTGGCAGTTGCACCACCTTCACCAGTATAAGTTACAGTAACTTGTCCGACCTTAGTTCTTACCTTAACTGTGATTCCAAGAGAAGAAACTGTAATTTCACTTGTTCTTGAATAGGTAACTGTACCAGCACGAGTCGAACCAGATGTATAACTAATTGTTTGCGACATATTAGAAATACCGGTCGTAGAAGTTCCACCACTTGCAGGAATATCAAATGATAAAGCAGAACCACCTGTTAAAGCACCATAAGAAACCTCGTTGGCTTCTTGATAAATAGTAATAGTTGATGATACTGTTTGACCATCAAATGTATTTGAATATTTACCAGTTACAACAATACTTCTCCTACTACCAACAGTTGTAGTTCGATTACTTGCAGTAACCTTAGAACCAGATATAGAGAATCCAGTAGCACTTCCTGATAGAACTGGTGTAACATTATCTGTACTAACTAAATTACCATTACGATATGCTTTAAGTACAGCTGTAATATTTGCAGTTCCACCTTTTGCGGCAATTTCAGTATTATCACTATTTAACGTTAAATTATATGTATAAGTAGATGCTTCTTGTTCAACAGTAAGAATAACTTGTTTACTGGAATCTTTTTTACACTTTCCAATAAACTTCATACTTCTTTTAGAAGTACCCTTTAGAACAGGTGATGAAATTTTAACAGTCTGATTTCCTTGAAAAGAGGGAGATTCAATATTAATTGAATCTCCACTCCCGTCATTCCATTTATTAGTGATAACACTCATAAATGATTAATTAATTTAGTTAGCAGGTTCGAATGTCCATTCGTCATTAGACAGAACACTCAGAGTCTGCTCACCACCACCCTTCGGAATAGTAACAGTTGCAGTAGTTGTACCCTGCGAATTGAGATACAGATAACTGTCACCAATAGCCTGAAGAATAGTAATAGTTTTAACAACAGTCGAATCTTCACCCTTAATTTCAAGAGTTGCAGGACGAACTTTAATAGTTTCATTCTTCGGTACAACAACAGCAACATCATAAGTATATTCTCCAGTAGCACCGGGGTCACCAGCAATAGCAGTACCAGACGTAGCAGTTGTACTACCATTAACCTTAAATGATATTACATTTGCAATACCGAAGTTAGTTTTCCATGTAAATGTAAGAAGTTTCGAGTTAGACTTACCAGTTATATGAATTGTTTCACCACCTTTAGCAGCATTAATAAGTGCCCTATCGGGAGTAATAAATTCGTCAGCAGCCTTTTCAATAACCGTGACTGTAACTGCGTTAGTCTTTCCAACAATCTTACCGGGAACTAGAGTGCTTCTATCGGCACGACCAGTATAAGGACTCACAGAATTAATCTTAATCTGTGCATTTCCAGTACCAGTTTTAGGAACCCATGATAAATAACTCGGAATAGTTGCCATTTGTTTTTTTTTTGGTTGATTAACTATAATAACAAACTAATTACCAAATTCCCATTCAGCTGTATCACTTGCGAAAACAGTTATGGTATCATGATAATTATTATCTTTATTTAGAATAACAAGAGTTTTATCAACAGCTAATTCTACAACAGGTTCATCTATTGGCCAAACTTTTTTACCATTAAGCCACATATCAAGAACCTGCCGACGATTACCATTAAGCATTACGACAGCTTCTGTAGCTCGTTCAAGAAGATTAAGTTGTGCCATAGTTGTAGAATTTTATTAACTTTGTGGTGTTTCAAGAGCAGTCACACGACTTTCCAAAGAAGTATAATTACTCTCTAATGTACTTACTTTACCACTTAAAGTAGTAACAGTTTCTTGTAATGTATTAACAGTACCTTCAAGAGTTTCTACTTTTGTTTGTAATTCTTGAACAGTTGAAGATTCAGCCTTAGTGGCTAAACCTTCAACTACAAAAGTAATTAACTTCTGAAAAGCACCAGTTTTCGGAGGCCAGTTTAAGGCACAAAATACTTTGCGAATTACTGATTCTTTCATATCATTAAACCGTTAATTAGATTCGACATCACCAACCCTAAATATAGGATATTCAATACCATCACCTTCGATTTACATATAATCAATACCATCGTTTTCAAATACTGGTTCAGGTACTAATTCAATAGTTGTAACACTATGATTTGCAAGATTATCATAACTTTGATTGTATTCAACGTAACCATTACGTCTAACCCAAATTACAACCTTTGAATCATAAGTACCACTAATATGAGCTATACCTTGATAATCAGTAACAATAGTTTTAACAATAGAAGTAAACCAACAACTAATACCTGAGGTAATAGGAACTTTAGTAACAGAATCTACAAATTTAAGAGCTATATAATCTTGACCTTCTTTCGGATGTAAATCAATATAATTGACAACAGCTTCAGAAGGTTTAGCTGCAATAAACAATGCAGGTTCAGTAGCTTCATAACGAGTATTACCTAAAGTCTTATAATTACGTTCGAAACCAATCGAATTAACTTCACTAACATAACCATCTTCTGATGAATCACAGTTACCTATTGTTTTACCAGTTTCATCATAAATGGTACCAGTAATCATGCGACTAGTTAAAGCATCCCGTGTACGAACTTTAATAAGACCGTTATTATTACGAAGACATAATATCTCAACTGTTTTATCAGTATCAAATACTACTTGTTCACTACCAATATTATACCAATCAGAAGATAACGGTAAAGCATAATAAGTTATAACACTACTTTTATTCTTTGTGATTACCAAAGGTTTATCAGGTCTGGTTGTACCGACAGTAGTTCCAGTACTTGATATTTCTTTAATATCAGCAGCTAAATAAAGTTTATTACTATTATAAATTTCATAAGCCTTGATGGTTACAGAAACCTCTTCGGGTTCAGGCGGTAACTCTTCAAGTACAATAGTAACACTATGTTCACCAGTAGAATTAATCGTACCAGTTCCAGTGTTAGTTATATAACCAGTTTTAGAAGCTCGGAAATCAACACTTGTTCCAACTGGAGCTGTAACAGCTTCAGATTTACCAGTAGTCGATTCATCATTACCAAGAGGTTTCCAACTACTTTCAGTACTGAGTTTACACTCAAACGTAACACCGTCTAAAGCAGTAGATTCAGTATTTACAGCAGTTGCATAGATAATACCAGATTGAACTGGAACTTTATCCATTTCAACAGTAACTTCTGCGGTAGGAATTGCATAAGTTACCAGTTGTTCAACCTCTACATAACCCGACGAAACAAACTTTAAAATTCGGCTCGTATTGACATCTCCGGTGAGTTGTAGCGGCGTATCTTTTGTAACTCGACCTAATATACCACCCGTGTCTTTATCATAGACGTATGCGGCTATTTTGGCCTTTGTTTCGCTATCGACTACCGTAAGACTTACAGCACCTTGTTCAACTGGTAGAGCTATAAGAATAATATCACGAACTATATTCTCATCTAACGTAATACGCTCTTCGTAAGTTTCATATCCACTTGCACCAACCTGAATTAAAATATCACGCGGGTCATAAGTTTCATATGTAAGAGTACCAGTACCTTGAGCAATAACTACATTAGAAGGTTTATCAGTAAATATAATTAAAGCATTATCAGGAGTTGCATTTACAGTTAATGTCTTTTTAGTCTTAGGTGTAAGAACAACATTGATTGTTGTATCTTCAACACCTACATCGACATAAACATCTTTTGTAATGTAATTCTCTTTTTCTACAATATAATGTAAACGACTTTGAATTAAACATTTAAGACTTGCGCTTCCAACACCTGCCGATTCTTTACCTTCCGAATTAATCATTCGTATAGTAGAATCAACCGGAACAGCTTCAATCTTAATTGTTATATAATCTTCCTCATTTCGAGGAATACGAATCCAAAGTGTACCATCTTCAAACGTAGTAGGAATCTCACTTGTAACTTCAATTTGATTAATACTGTTGCTACGAACATGATTATTATGTTCTACAACAATACCATAAATCTCATTAATAGCATCTACAATACGTTTATTATCAGTAACAAGTTCTTCAGAAGTTTTATCTTGCTTATTAATAAGCAAACCTTGAAGTTCTTGAGCTTTTTGTTTTAATTTCTCAATGTCACTTGCGGCAGTTGGTAAACCAACTTGTGCGGCAGTAACTCTATGAGGGTTATCATAATTACGAATATGAGCATTGAAATTATCTTTATCATTCTCGTAATCTTCTTTATCAAGTTTCTTGTTTATAGCAGCCCAAACATCTTGAAACTTTTTATTAACTTCAGTAACATGATTGTTAATCCAAACATTCAACTGTTTGAACCAACCTTTAACCCTATTTTCAAGAGCATCAATGTACTCTTTTTGAGGTCGAGATACAGGTTTATCCATATCGGCAGTGTTATCAACATTGCCAAGACCAACTTGTTCTTTTGTTACCTCATGAGGATTAAACTTATTATTAATATGTTCAAATAAAAGTTTTGTAAGTTGTTCAACAGGATTTAAGTCCTCTGCTGTAAGCTCACGAACATATACTTGAACATCAAGAATCTCATTAACAGCATCATTAAAATCAAAATTGGTCTTTACATTCGTCCGATAAATCCACCAAGATTTACCCTCGTGAACATAAATACCAGTAAGAGTGAATATCTGATTACTTATGATACCTTGTACTGTAATTGTATGTATAGAACGAACAATCGGTACAAGTATATAAAGATATTGTTGAGTTGATTTAACCCACGGAACTTTATATTCATAATGTCCTACATCAATATTTCGAGATTCAAACTCTGTAATCTTTGCAGAACTAATATCAGATTTTTCAGTTAGCTTAAATAGAGCACTATTATCGTAAGCAGTTACATTAGTTAAGTCTATTTCAATCCTCTCCTTTGTCCTATATAAATATAGGTGGCCATTCTTTCGATAGTACATATATAATGTAGGAACTGTTTTAACACCAGCACCTTCACCATCTACTGTACCAATATATTCTCCGGTTTGGCCATTATAAACACTCGGATATACACCATCTTCAAGCACACCGAGCGCTACAACATTTCGAAGATTAATTACTGCCATACCAAGAACAATAACGAAATAAATACTCCAACTACAAAGTTAATAATAATAGGATGAATTTTAAGACCAGTTACTGTTTTCTTTCTTGCAGCTTGAATACCACAAGTAATGATTTGATAAGCTAATGTAATCCATAAACTCATAAACCAAGTAGTAACAGTAGCCTTAAATAAAATACCTACAACAGTAGCAATGACGAAACCAATAATAATATCGTCTTTATGTTCTGAATAATAACCACTTAAAAAAGTAATTATTTTATTCCATATTTTCTTTATCATAATACTAATCGTATTTATTGTTATATGACGATTAATAATAATAATGGTGCAACTTGTATGGCTCGGCCTGCGGCCTCGCTCCCCGGTGGGGCAGGAGGTTGCACGCCCACTTGTCACATAACATTAGCATCATTAAGAGAATAACTCCTAACACCACAATTAATAGCATTAGGAGTTATCCTTGTGGTTACATTTTTAACAAATCAATTTCTTACTTAATGAGTGCTAATACCCCTTCAAGTGCAGTAATTGCAGAAGCTTTCGTATTGTCAATAGCAATAAATTGAGTAACCTGTAAACCCTCTGTATGTAAATTAAAGGGATGTGTGAAATCAGCACGAGAAGTAATCACATAAGTGTCATACATAACACCCTCGGTAGCTGTAAAAATATCACCATAAACACGGTCATATTCCTTGAAATTAGGATTATAACCTACACCGGCAACATCTGCTTCTTTCTCAAGTTTGGTAACTTGGTCATAAGTACCAACCGGAGTTTGATTCTCAGTACCCTCTTCAAGCGTAGCACGAAGAATACCATCAAACGTTACATAATACTCAAAACCTGCGGCGCCAGTAAACGTAACACTTGCTTCGGTAAAATCATTAATCGTGATGCTATCAGCACCAAAGCGAGCATTAATCTTAGTTAAAGTCTTTTTAACCTCAACTTTCAGACGAGCAATAATATCAGCACTTGCTTCATCAATTCCGTTGATAGTTACGCTGGCATTGTAAACTTCCAGAGGATAACCACCAAAAGAATTAATAGGCTTGCACGAGATAATAACCTCAGCATCGAAACCTTGATAACCAATGCCACGATTAGCTACGAGATTCGTAAACTTATACGTTTTACCAGCAGGAGCAAGATATTTTTCTTTATGTTGCTTCGACCACTTAGGATTAATCCAAACGCCGCGTTTAACCTTGCCATCACCAAGACCAAGAACAAACTGCAACATCTCATCATCCTTGACATCCGAAGCAGCTGCAACGACTTTACCAGCCGAATTAAGAAGAACAGCTTGTCCGCGAGTCAGCTTGCTAACATCATTATTAGCAAGTGTTGTCAGAAAATCATTTGCGACAATTACACTTTTCATTTTCTATTCTAAATTTGATTGTTGTTTAACAGCACTAAAACTGTCATCTTTAAGAACAAGAAGAATATCGCTAACTACACTATCTATGAAATCAGGTGTAACTTCCATATCTGACATTTGGTTAATATCAATATTAAAAAGACGTGGTTTCTTAATATATGAAATCTTAACCGCATCAACACAAAAATCATCACCGTAATAAACAAACAACCTATCATCAACAAGTTCACTTATTGGATTAAGATGTCTATTTTTATTACCATAGAAGTTGTTTAGAGTAGCTCGAATATTTTCGGTAGCAATTAAATCATTTTCAGAAAACTTATTTCCTACATTTACGAACTCATCATAAGTAGTATTGTAAGTAATAACAGGAATGTCTGTATTATTAACTTTTAATGCAATTTCATCTTTTACATTAGAAGTAATAATAATACAATCTTTATAATAACGACCAATTAGATTCTCCCAATAAACATTATATTCATTAGAAAGAGTTTGACGTAATCTATCACAAGTTAAACCTGCAATTTCATACAAATCAATCTTATCTGAATCACTATCATAAAGAGAAAGAATATCTGAAATATCAATCTCATTCCCATTAACAATAATTTGTCCATTAAATTCATCACCAGTTAAGGCAATTTTAGACAAATCAATTAGATGATAATATAAATTCTTAACTTCATCATCAGGATAAACTTCATGTAAATTCTCAACAAGTCGAGCTTTACCATAAGTCAATCGAGAAGTAGAAGAAATAAGTTTTAGATAATCACCCGGAAGAATAACGAAAGCTCTATTTGGATAATCCGCATCTTGCTTATCACGTTTAAGTTTAAGCCACGGTGTTTCACGCTTTAATGATTGAATATCATCTACACGTTTTTTACTATCTTCAAGACCTTCGCCTTTATAATTAGTTTTCCTATTTGATTTAGTTTGTATATATTTAACGGCAGCTCGATTCAGCATCATATCAATAAACTGAGGAGCAATACTCCGATGTCTATTAGATGTTATCTGCTGTATTCGTTGCTCTATTTCGATGTGTAACTCTTTTACCGTTTCATACATGACTAACCTTTCAAACTACGATACTTCGCGTTCCACTCGGCAACAATACCTTTGTTGTTATCATTCGAGAAATACGAGATAGCATCATTAATATTATTACCAATAACATTTTCCGGATTAGAAGCATCGACAATGATAGAACTATTCGGAAGTTGTCGAATAATATTCATCCAAAGATAAATAGTAATTTTAGCTTTCATCTCCAGATGTTTATCATCAACAATACTAATAAACTTCTGCGGGTCACTATCAATAAGTTCAAGAAGAACAGATTGCTTATCATCAGCAGTCATTGCCATAAATTCTGAATAATCACCTACACTACCTGTCGATACAACAACATTGTCGATAAGTGCGCTATTCGGATTATTAATAAGTTCTGTATATTTCTTGAGAGCATCAGTGCGAAGTTTCGTCCGAGCAGCTTTGAGTGCTTTACGCTCACTATCCGAAGTAAGATAAAATTGAATATTGACGCTCTTATTAATGTCTTCAACCTTATTAGCAACTTTGCTACTTAAAAGGCAATATCTCCAACTAATATAATCGGGAATATTAACAAAAGTAACATACTTATAAAGTTCCGTTTCATCAAGTTCCTTAATCCGTTTCAGAACAATAGCTTCAAGTTCCGAACCAGTTTCATTCTTAATCTTATCAGCTTTTTTAAGTTTACCAATAAGTTCGTCGATATTACTTTTCAGAGCAGGATTACCTAAATCTAAAACATAAGAAGTATCGAACTCTAAGCCATGAACAGGAATCTCAAGAAGAAAATCATTTAAGTATGTAGTGATTCGTTCTTGCCAAGAACTATCAATAGGAGATACACCAACAACAGTAGGAAGAAGAACTCGCATTTCCTCACTACGGCTCAGCAGTTCATTAACAGGACGAATAGCAGAACCAAGACGAAGAAAGTCAGTTTTGAAAGCATCTTTATTCCGAAGTTCAAAAGAAGAAGGATTGTTCCTCCATTCAATACGAACTGAACGATTAACTTTAATCATATTTTTAACATTTTAAGTTATTCAATCTTTTATATGTTAATGAGTAGTAATAACCTTTCGATTATTACTACTCAAATTGGGTGTTTAGTTCAGAGCTAAATCAAGCCAGAACGAAGTAGTAGGATTATCAATATTGATACCTTGCGAACCAAGAACTTCATAAGAAGCAATATCCTTCGTATCCGACAGTTGAGTACCACTTGCAAGTCCCCACGAAGCAGGCAGTTCAGCCATACCTTTATAGACACCTACTTTATACTCACGACCCTCTTCACAAACAAACTTAATATTACGCTCACCATTCGAACCCATAGTATGGTCAAGGAATACAGCACTATAAGAAGTAATAGGCAGACCTTGATACATATTACCGGCTTCACGGTCACGACGAGCACGAATACCGTGGTCAAACATATCAACAATCTTGACAGTAAGAATCTTACCATTAAACATCTTATAACGGTTAAAATACTTACCATAAGACATCATTTCACCATCGCTCTTAATCTCGTTATCACCAAGAGTTACAAAGTAATTCTTAAGACGAGCATCATAGTAGATAGCATCATTGAACATTCGTGCAAAACCTTTACCGCAATAAAGAACAAGTTCCTCAACGGTAGAATCAATACGATTGTCAAAGATACGAGTAATGATACGGTCGAAACGATTAAGTGTCAGAACAGAATACGTTTCATAATTACCAACAGCCTTAAGAATATCAAGGACACCCGCACCACGAGGAATTGCCTCACCAGTCTTTTCATCTTTTAAGTGGATAATACCATTCGAATCGCGGTTGTACTCCGAGAACCACAAGTCCTCTTCGAGCATCTCGCGTCGCATGATTTCCCACATCTTCATTTCGTAAGGCATCCACAGACTACGCTCACCACCGGATGCAGTATCAAAGGCAATATTAACAACCTTATTACCCATGTTACCAGCAATCTCTTTCGAGAAACGATAGTAACCATACTGGTTAGTTGCCTTGCTAAACGACTGGTTATTCGAGCGGTTTCCGTCAGACTTGCTACCCGGAATAGTCGAAGCACCTAATGCCCAAATAGCACCACTAATGAAGTCTTTTGCAACAGCATCAGCCGAGATAGGAGCACCCGACATATTGGTAAAACGATAAACGTATCCACCAGTCGAAGTAGCAATACCCTCATTCTGAATACGCCATTGCATACCAGACGGAGCAATAGCCGTGTGCTGATAAATAAACCAATTATCCTCCATTTCAACCTCAACAGTTCCGTAAGGCTGAATAGCAGTTTTATCAGATACCAGCTTTTTCAGACGAGAAGTAACACGCTGACGAGGAGCAATTTCCCAAGTATATTGAGTATCACCACCATTCAGCTTAACTTTCGTTGTAACAGCACCCTGACCCTCAGTAAGAGTAAGAAGAGGATACTTGTCACTATCCTTACCCCAAAGATAAGTAAGATTACGATTAAGTTTAACAGGGTCAATCAAATCAAAATTCAGAAGCATATTAGCATCTGTATATTGATTCGAGTCAAATTTTACAGTTCCAATTTCACGCATTGTAAATTAGATTTTTGGTTAAGTTATTATTATAAGGCAAGAACATTTGCTTTATTTAATAGGTAAAACAATTTTATCATCCTTTGCAGTCTTTTGAACTCTGGGATTACCATTGTTTTTACCAGTCTTACTTGCTAATGAACGAAGACGTTTAACTTCTTTTTTAGCAAGTTCAGCTTTAATCAGTTGGTCAACTCCACCATCAAGATTCATAATAAATCGCATAGCCAATTCAGCAGGATTAGAAAGACGATTAATCTCATCAATCTGTGCTTGACTATAAACCATTCCATTAATCTCTTGAACAGGACGAGAGAAATAATCAAATAACTCTTGACGAGAAATAAGTTTCTCACCATCAGTTGTCTTAATTCTCAGACCTTCTTTCGGAAGAGCATATTCTCCAATCTGACCTTTAACAACAATTAAATCATAAAGACTACCCGGTGCATTATGAACTTTTACAGTACCATCATCTTCATACGAAACACCAAAGTATTTAATTTCTTTTTCAAGTTCAGCCTGCATTTCTTTGGCCTCACGTTCACGAATTGCTTTAATCTCACTCTCTTGAGTTTTACGCAACCAATTAAGACTTTCAGTTGCATCATCTTTAAGAGTATTATTTGCTTTTGCAAACTCAACAATTCGTTTGGCACGTTCCGGAGAAGTACCTTTTTGAATTTCAGCTTTATAGATTAAATCAGCAAGTAAGTTATCATCATCTTTGATTTCAATCTTACTATAATCTACATTTGCCGAATAACCTTCGATTGTACCGAACTTACTCTTATATTCAACAAGAGCTGCAATATCAGGATTATTAGCTAAAAACTCGTTAAAACCTTTTGCAAAACCCTCTCGTTCACCAAGAGCTTTTACAGCAGCTTCACGTTTAGCAAAACCCTCAATCGTAGGTTCAAACTTAACAGGTTCACCTTTCTCATCTTTAATAACAATACCACTTGCTTTTGAAATAGCTTCGATATAATCACCGTCTAATTCATTAGCACCTTCGTCAGACATTGCATCAATCTGTTCCTTTGTGAACTTAATTTCACCGTTATCATCTACGGCGTTTCCGTTATCATCAAGTGTGTAAAGAGTACCATCAATTTCTACTTGTTCAGGTTCAGTTTCTTCTTCACCATTACCAGTAGAACCACCCTTATCACCTTCTTCTTCAGCTTTCTTACGAGCAGCTTCCTCTCTGTCTCTTATACACATCTCCGAGCCCACGAGACTAAGGCGAATCTCGTAT
>ENA-OYKT01000211-OYKT01000211.1-human-gut-metagenome-genome-assembly--contig:-NODE-211-length-12616-cov-4.147281_pt1 | contig 12616 bp, 9 predicted proteins | sample MGYA00244950_ERZ653073 | MGnify/ENA primary metagenome ERZ653073 (study PRJEB26926, sample SAMN06165327) | human gut metagenome | biome: ENVO:00009003; feature: ENVO:2100002; material: ENVO:00002003...
AGATGTGTATAAGAGACAGGATGTGGCCTTCGGGCTGGAAAACTACGGCGTGCCGGAAGCCGAGATCCCTGCGCGCGTGGCCGCGGCGCTCGCAGCCGTGGACATGGCGGGCTATGAAAACCGCGCGACGCACACGCTCTCCGGCGGGCAAAAGCAGCGCGTGGCGCTGGCCGGCGTGCTGGCCCTGTCCCCGGACATTCTGGTGTTCGACGAAGCCACCGCCATGCTCGACCCCGACGGCCGGCAGGAGGTGCTGCACACGATCCACCGCCTGCACACGCAGCAGCACAAGACCGTCGTCATGATCACGCACTATATTGAAGAAGCCATCGGCGCCGACCGCGTCTATCTCATCCACAACGGCAAAATGATCGCCGACGGCACGGCGCGCGAGATGCTCACGCAGCCGGAGCTGCTGGCCGCGGCAGGGCTCACGCCGCCGATGCCGGTGCAGATGTACTATGACCTGAAGCAGGCCGGGATCGTGCTCGCCCGCTGCCCGCTGACACTTGAGGAGCTTGCGGAGGAACTATGCCGATCACAGTAACGAATCTGACGTGTGTCTACGGCGCGGGGACACCTTTTGAGGTCACTGCGCTGCGCGATGTATCCGTCACAGTCGAAAACGGCAGCTTCGTCGGCATCCTCGGCCGCACCGGCTGCGGCAAGTCCACGCTCATTCAGATCATGGCCGGTCTGCTCACGCCGACGGCCGGCACCGTCATGCTCGACGGGCAGGACATCCACGCCCGCCGATATGACCGCAGCATTCTGCGGCGCAAGGTCGGCATCGTGTTCCAGTACCCGGAGTGTCAGCTCTTTGAAACGACCGTGGAAAAGGACGTGGCCTTCGGCCTGAAGCACAGCGGCCTGAGCGCCGCCGAAAAGCAGGCGCGCGTGCGCTGGGCGCTCGAAACGGTTGGCTTCTCGTTCGAGAAGATCCACGACCAGCCGCCGATGGGCCTCTCCGGCGGAGAAAAGCGGCGCGTGGCCATCGCGGGCGTGCTGGCAACAAGGCCGGAGTATCTCATTCTCGACGAGCCGATCGCGGGCCTTGACCCGCTCGGCCGCGAGGCGTTTTTGCAACTCATCACCGAGCTCAATCGCGGCGGCATGACCATCCTCATGGTCTCGCACAACGCCGACTGTCTGGGCGCGTATGCCCGACGGCTGCTCGTGCTGGAGGACGGGCAGCTCGTGCGCGACGGCACGCCGGAGGAGATCTACGCCGACCTCGACTGGATGCGCGCGCACCGGCTGGGCGTGCCGCAGAGCCGCACCGCCGCCGCTCTGCTCCAACAGGGCGGGCTGGACATTCCGCAGGACATTGCAAGCTATGACGCGCTGCTCGCGGCCGTGCTGCGCGCGAAGGGCGGTGGCCGCCCATGAGGGAACACCTGAGCGGGCAGTTCACCCCCGGCAGCTCGATTTTGCACCGGCTGGACGCACGGGCAAAGTTTTTCGGCTTTCTCCTCCTCATCGCCGCCACCGTGTGCACAAACTCCTGGCTTGGCTACGCGCTGCTGCTCGCCGTCACGGCCGCCGTCGTGGCTGTCTGCGGCCTGCCGCTGCGCACCGCGCTCGCGTCCGTTGCGCGCATGGGCTGGTTTTTCCTGCTCATCTTTGTGATGAACGCCCTGTTTTTCACCACGGACGACGCCATCTGGCACTGGTGGATCCTCACGCTGTCCGTGCCCGGCATCGTACAGGGCGCGCAGGTGACGGTGCGGCTGGCGCTCATTCTCGTGATGAGCAACGTGCTCACATGTACGACGCCGCCGCTCGAGATCACCGGCGCGATCCAGACGCTGCTCAGCCCGCTGCGGCTCGTGCGGCTGCCGGTCGAGGACATTGCGATGATCCTGTCCGTCGCCGTGCAGTTCATCCCGACGCTGCTCGAGGAGACCGACACCATCCGCAAGGCGCAGATCGCGCGCGGCGCGCGCTTTGAAAGCCGCCGCCTGCACGAGCGCGCACAGGCCATGCTGCCGCTGATCGTGCCGATCTTCCTCAGCGCCTTCAAGCGTGCCGACGAACTCGCCATGGCCATGGAGGCCCGCGGCTACCGCGGCGCGCGCGGCCGCACCCGAAAAAAGTCCGTTCCCCTGCCGCTGAGCGGCTGTGGCGCGCTTGCGCTGTGTGCCCTTGTGTGCGCAGCGGAAATACTCCTGTAAATCCGAAATCAGAAAGGAACCAAAGTCCGATGCAAACCATGTCTACCGTCAAAAAATCCATCATCACCGCCGTGTGCATTGCCCTGTGCTATGTGCTGCCGCTGCTGTTTCACGGCATTCAGGGCGCAGGCCAGATCTTCTGCCCGATGCACATCCCCGTCTTTCTGTGCGGCCTCGTGTGCGGCTGGCAGTTCGGCCTGCTGTGCGGTCTGGCCGGTCCCGCGCTCTCGAGCGCGCTGTGCGGCATGCCTCCGGTGAGCATTCTGCCGTCGATGATGATCGAGCTGGCCGTCTACGGCCTGATTGCCGGCATCATGATGCGCTGCGTGCGCACGCGGCACGTTTACGCCGACCTCTACATCAGCCTCATCGTTGCCATCGTCGCCGGCCGCGTTGTCAACGGCCTGGTCAATGCGCTCATTTTCGCGCGCGGCAGCTACTCCATGGCGACGTGGGTCGCGGGCTGCATCGTCAAGAGCTGGCCCGGCACGGTCATCCAGCTCGTATTCATCCCGAGCATTGTGTTCGCGCTCATGAAAGCGCGTCTCATCCCCGAGCGCTATCCGAAAGAGGTGCCTGAGCATGATTGAGCAAAAGGACGTCATTTCGTTTTTCGACCGCTGCGCCCCGAACTGGGACGCGGAAATGATCCGCAATGAGCCGGTCATCCGCACCATTCTTGACAACGCCGGCATCCGCGCGGGCGTGGACGTGCTCGACGTAGCCTGCGGCACGGGCGTGCTCTTCCCGGACTATCTGGCGCGGGACGTACACAGCGTCACCGGTGTGGACATTGCCCCGGAAATGGCCCGGCGCGCTGCCGAAAAGTTCCCGGATGCACGCGTGACTGTGCGTTGCGGCGACATTGAGACCGTGCCGCTCCCGCAGCCGTTTGACTGCTGCATGGTCTACAACGCCTTCCCGCACTTCCCCGACCCGGCGCGCCTGATCGCGCATCTGGCAACGCTGCTCAAGCCCGGCGGCCGCCTGTCCATCGCGCACGGCATGAGCCGCGCCATGCTCGACCGGCACCACGCGGGCTCGGCCAGCACGGTCTCCGTCTCGCTGATGAGCGAGACGGAGCTCGCCGCGCTCATGGCCCCGTATTTCGACGTGGACGTCGTCATCTCGGACGACAGGATGTATCAGGTCTGCGGCGCAAAAAAATAAAAGAATCCCTTCCCTCTTCTTTCCCAAAAGCGCAAAATGCCCCCGGACACATGTCCGGGGGCATTGCAAAACCCTGATAGATCAGGCTTTTGATGCGCATTTCATTCGAGGCGGGCACTTCGCCCCCTCGAGCTCCCCCGCTGCTCTGCCGCATCGCTCCGCAGCGACGCTTTTACGAGCAAAAATGCCCCCGGACAACCGTCCGGGGGCATTGCTCATGATATCTTTCCTGTTGATATGTTTCCTGTCTTTCCGGCTTGCGCTTATGCAGCCGCGTAGCCGCTGAGGATGGAGGCCATCTCGGCGCGGGTCGCCGCGGCGTTCGGCGCGAGCAGCTTGCCATCGCGGCCGAGGATGAGCTTCTCCGCGTTGGCCCACTGCATCTCGGCCTGCGCCCAGGCCGGAATGTCTGCCGCGTCACCGAAAGCGGAGAGGTCGGCGCGCGCCGTCACGTCCCGGCCGGCAAGGGCCGCATAGCCGCAGAGCATGACCGCGGCCTGCGCGCGCGTAACAGCCATCTCGGGCCGGAATGTCCCGTCGCCGCAGCCGACGACGATGCCGTTTGCCGCCGCCCAGATGACAGCGTCCGTGTACCACTCGCCGGCCGGCACATCCGAGAACGGATTGGCCGCCGTGACCTCCGGCTCGCCCGCCATCGCGTAGAGGATGACCGCGAGCATTGCGCGGGTCAGGTCTTGATCCGGCGCAAAGATCGTCGCGCTCTCGCCGACCATCCAACCGCGGTTGTACACGCGCTTGATGTCCGTGTAGGCCCAGTGGTTCGTCACATCCACGAACGGCAGAAACGCGCCGGTCTCTTTCGTGTAATCAGCGGTGAAGAACACCTCGATCACATCGCCGTCTTCGAGCTCATACGCACCCATGTAGGTGTCCGGAAACTCGCCGTTGACACGGTACATCCATCCGGAATACTGGCCCTTGCTCAGCTCGGCCACCTTCGTGCCGTCCGGCGCGATGACCGCCCTGACATAGCTGCCCTTGGCATCATACGTATAGCCGTTGGCGGCAAGCACCTGCTTGAACACTTCAAATGCCGTCGTGCCCTCGGGCAGATCACGAACCACAGTCGGCAGGATCCAGGCATCGGTGTCCGTGTGCAGCTGGAACGTGACCGTGATCGTCTCGGGATCCGGGTCCACCGGCGTCGGCCCCACGGGCGTCGGCTCCACGGGTGTCGGCTCCACAGGCGTCGGCTCCACGGGCGTCGGCTCTACAGGCGTCGGCTCTACAGGCGTCGGCTCTACAGGCGTCGGCTCCACGGGCGTCGGCTCTACAGGCGTCGGCTCCACGGGCGTCGGCTCTACCGGCGTCGTGCCGGTGACCGTCAGCTCCACGGACACCGCCTGATGGCTCAGCTTCTGGAGCTCGGCATTGTCCGGATAGTGCGCGGCGTATTTGCCCAGCCGCTCACTGGTGAGTTCGCTGAAAATGGTAACGACCGTGTCCTCCGCCGCGCGGGTCACGGACAGGTTCTCATGGCTGATCACAGCCGGGTCGGACGAGCGGAAGCGGCTCCACTGCTTGACCGACTGCCAGTTGTCCATCTCCGCAGGGATGACGCCGCTGCCGGTGACATCCTTGCTGTCGTAGACCCAGACGAGCTGGCCGTCCGCGTCCAGATACGCCTCCTGGAAGGCGTGCAGATCAGTCGTCACGTTCCCGGGGTCGGTGTTCTGGTTGCGGATGCCGTCAAAGTAGTGCGCCTTGACCTGCGCCATGAGCGCGAGCTCCGCGTCGATCTCCGCCTGCGTGAGCGGCTGAACAGTGACAACAAAGCTGCGCTCCGCCGCCACGCCGGTGGCCGTATCCGTGAGCGTCACCGTGACGGTGACGTCTTTCGCCGATGCACCGGGCAGCGGACGCCAGACGGCCGCGCAGACGGTGTCGTTCAGGTCTGGGGCAGCGAGCGTCTCCGGGTCGCTGCTGGTGACGGTGACGGTGCAGTTTCTGCCGTCAACGCCAAAGTCCTGCAGGGTCGGGAAGAGAATATCCTCCGTGGTCAGATACTTGCCGTCGCTGAGCGTGAGCGCGCTGCCGGTATAGGCATCGCGCAGGCCGGCCGCCGCAAAGCCGCCGTCCAGCTTTGCCTGCAGCTGGGCGCGGATGGGCGTGTTCGTGCCGACGACCGTGACCTTCGCGGACACCGCCTGACGGCTCAGCGCCTGGAAGTCCGCGTTGTCCGGATAACGTGCGGCGTACTTGCCGAGCGTCTCGCTCGAGAGCTCACTGCGGATCGTGACGGTCTTGTCCTCCGCGGGACGGGTCACGAGCAGGTTCTCGTGGCTGATCACGCGGGAATTGGACGAGCGGAACAGCCGCCACTGCTCGCTTTCCGTCCAGCCGTCCATCGCCACGGGGACGATGCCGCTGCCGGTCAGGTCTGCATGGTCATACACCCAGACGAGCTGGCCGTCCGCATCCAGATACGCCTCCTGGAAGGGGTGCAGGTCGGTGAGAATGTTCTTTGCGTCCGTGTTGGCGTTGCGGATGCCGTCAAAGTAGTGCGCCTTGACCTCGGCCATGAGCGCGAGCTCCGCGTCGATCTCCGCCTGCGTGAGCGGCTGGACTTCGATCACGAAATCACGCGAAGCAGCGACGCCGCTGTCGGCATCCGTGAGCGTCACCGTGACGGTGACGTCCTTTGCCGCCTCGCCGGGCAGCGGGCGGTAGACCTCCGCACGCGCGGCGTTGTTCACATCCGGCGGCACGATGGTGTCTTCATCGCTGCTCGTGATGGTCACGGGGGTGTACTTGCCGTCCACGCCAAAGTCGCGCGTGGTCGGGAAATGAATATCATTGGCTGCAAGATACTTGCCGTCGCGCTGCGTAAGGGGCAGACCCGTCACGGCGTCGCGCAGGCCGCCATAGGCGGCAAAGCCCGCGTCGAGCTTTGCCAGCAGATCCTCGCGCACGGTCGTCTCCTGCCCCTTGACGGTGACATAGAAGACCTTGCTCACGGTAATGGTCTGCTCCTGCGTGTCCGTGAGCTGGAAGGTCACAGTCGCGGTGAGGGTGACGGCCTTGTCCTGTGCGGGCGTTTTGACCACGCCGACATAGGGGTCAAAGAGCGTGTCCGGCGTCTGCTGGTTTTTGTCGCTGACGGCGATCGCCGTCGGGTCGCTGGACGTCCAGGAGATGAGCGCCCACCGCTTGCCGTCGATGACCTTCGGCAGCGTCAGATCCTGCGTGAGCAGGTTCGGGTCATCCCCGGCGGCGCACAGGCCCTCGGTGGTGAGCTGGCTCGTGATCTCGGCAGAGATCGCATCGCGCACGCGCTGCACGTCCCAGCCGATGACGACCGGGACCTGCAGTGTCTCGGTCGCGCCGGCCTTGCTAAGCGCAAACGTGACGTTATAGCTGCCGTTGTGCACGAGCGGCGTGGTGTTCGGGTCTGCATAGAAATACGTGATGGTGCCGTCGTCCGCGATGCCCGCACCGCCGTACACTTCCTCGACCTTGGAGACGCTGACCGCGATGCTGCTGTCGTCGAGCTTCGCGCTGAGCATCGTGTTCACGTTCGTGTCCTGGCCGTATTCCGGCGTCAGGGTGATGGTGCCATCGAGCCGCTCGACGAGCTTGCGCAGCTCGCTCTTGGCGGCTTCCTTATCCAGCTCCGCCTGCGACCAGACGCGGATGTCAAAGTTGCGGTAGGCAGTGGCCTCGCCGCGCGTGAGCGTCGCCGAGAGGGTGACGGTCTGGATGCCGCTGGCCGGCAGCGTCACGACGCCGGTGGCCGGGTCGATGATGCTGCTGTCCGAGCTCGCCCACGTGATGGCAGAGCCGTTCACGGCCCCGGCCGCCGGCAGCGTGAGCGTCGTGACCGCGCGGATGTCGGAGGTATCGAGCGTCAGGGCCGAGGCGTCGGCCTTGAGCAGACGCTCTTCCGCCGTGGCGATGCGCACGGGGCTGCTGAGCGTTTTATATTCTCTGGAGACGGTGTCATAGAGCAGGAAGGACAGGTAATTTCCCGCCATGTCCTCCGGGATGGTGTACTCCCGGCCGGTCGTGCCGGTGATCTCCTTATACGAGCTGGTGCCGGTGTTGCCCGTGCTGTAGTCCGCGGCCGTGAGATAGCGCCACTCGATCTTCAGTTTCGGGAAATTCTCGTAGTCGTACTCGCCGCCGCCGAGGACATTGATCTTGGCGCGTACCGTCTCGCCCACGGCGACAACGCCCTCGAGCTCCACGGTCGTGATCTGGGGGATGACGTAGATCGTGAGGCTCGCCGTGATGCCGTTGGCTGTGCTGGCCGTGATGACCGCCTTACCGGCGCCGTCAGCCGTCGCCTTGACGATCACGGACTGGTTGGCCGCGCCCGCGCCCTCCGGCGTCTCGAGCGTGACAATGCCCGCACCCTCCGTCAACGTCCAGTCAACGTGCGTGTTCTTGTCCATGTCCTTGCACGCGGCGGCGATCGTCGTCTGCGGCTGCGCATCATTTGTGGTGCGCCAGAGCGTGTCCGGGCCGGTCAGCTCGATGCGCGGATCAGGCTGCACCACTTCGCCCGCCTGCCAAACGAGGATGGGGTAGCCGTTGTTCGCGCCAGCCGTGTCCTCTTGGAAGGCATTGCCGAGCTTGTCCGCAAGGCCCTCCGGGGAGGTGACAGCGATCGCCGTAGCAGGTGTGGTACCAGCGAGTGCATCCGCTGCCGGATTCGCATAGTAGCTGTTGCTGATCGTGCCCTTAAAGTTTGCGGTAATGCCCGCGTAATAGCTTCCGCCATTCGTAGCGGTGATCGTACCACTGTTATAGCAGTTACGAATACTACTGGTCTGCGCCTTGATTGTGCTGCTGCCGCAGATGCCGGAAGCGTAATACTGACCGCTGATCGCACCGGTGTTATAGCAGTTTTCGATCGTGACCTTGTTTCTGCCACCATTGCCAAGAATACCTGCTGCAATTGCACCGGTTCCGTTTATCGTCGCAGTATTTGCACAGTTCGTGATTGTGACTGTTCCGGCATTGACTCTGCCAACAATACCGGCCGTTCCTGCAGCGCCGTTTTTCTTCGTAGAGGTGACAGTTCCGGCAAAAGAGCAGCTGTCGATCGTGGCGCTGGTCTGCGTTCTGCCGACAATGCCGCCCACGAAAACACTACTGCTCGCAGAAACATTGCCCTCGACCTTCAGATTCTTGATGATCGCGCCGCAGACCGTGCCGAACAGGCCGGCACCGGCATTCGAAGTCAAGTTCACCGACAGGCCCTTGATGGTGTGGTTCGCGCCGTCAAATGTGCCGGCATATGCCTCTGACACATAGCCGGACGACGGTTCAAATGGAGTCCATGCTTCGCCGCCCAGGTCAATGTCGGCCGTCAGCGTCGCGCAGAGCTTGCTGGACGCCTCCGCATTGGCCATGTCGCGGAACGCCTTGAGATCTGCCGCCGTGGCCAGCAGGTACGGATCGTCCTCCGTGCCGCTGCCGCTGAGCGTGTCCGCGGCCAGTGCCGCCGGCATGAGGCCGACGAGCAGCGTCAGCACCAGCAGCAGGGCCAGAAACCGTTTTTTCATGTGCTTTCCTCCCAAAACAAAAAAATTCTGCCCGCCGGAATCGGCGGACAGGTGCAGCAAAACCAGCCGAACGAAATTTCTTCGTTCAGCCATGCAACTTCCGGTTCCGGCAGAAATGCCTGCAGCCTTCGGGTATTCTGACTTATCCGCCTTCCGGCGGCTTCACAGTGACCGACTCGCGGGGCTTTGCACCCACATTCCCCCTGCCGCCCGAAGCGGCGAAGACTGCGCAATATACAGTTTCGGTCGTAGTGTATCACAGCCCGGCGCGGTTGTAAATCCTTTTTCCGACCGCATTCGCGGGCAAAGCGCACGGCCCGCAAAGCGCCGCACGCCGGCGCCGAACACGCAAAACACCCCCGGACCGAAGTCCGGGGGTGCACTGACGGAATGCTTATTTGCGAATGTAAGCGCTGAGGATGGAGGCCATCTCGGCGCGGGTCACCGCGTCGTTCGGCGCGAGGAGCTTACCGTCGCGGCCGACAATGAGCTGTCTGGCAACGGTCCACTGCAGCTCAGCCTGCGCCCAGGACGGAACGTCCGCCGCGTCGCCGAACGCTGAGAGATCGGCGCGCGCCGTCACGTCGTCACCGGAGAAAGCCGCAAAGCCGCAGAGCATGACAGCCGCCTGTGCGCGCGTGACCGCAGCGTCGGGCCGGAACGTGCCGTCACCGCAGCCGGCAACAATGCCATTTTCAGCCGCCCAGATGACCGCGTTCGTATACCACTGGCCGGTCGGAACGTCCGAGAACTTGTTTTCCGCCGTGACCGCCGGCTCACCGGCTCTGGCATAGAGAATGACCGCGAGCATGGCGCGGGTGAGCGTCAGGTCGGGCGCGAAGGTCTTGTCGTCCACGCCGACCATGAGGTTACGGGTATACATGCGCTTGATGGCAGTGTACGCCCAGTGATCCCACGACACATCGGTGAATGGCAGGACCATGCCGGGCTCGAGCAGATAATCCGCAGTGAAGAACACCTCGATCTCATCCCCGTCCTCGAGCCGGTAGGCGTCCATAGCCACTTCCGGGATATCCCCATTGACGCGGAAGAGCCAGCCGGAGTTCTGCCCCTTGCTGAGCTCGGCGACTCTGGTGCCATCCGGCGCGGTGATCGCCTGCACATAGCAGTACTGGTCCGCGCATTCATACGTATAGCCCTCGGCGGCCAGCATCTGCCGGAACACATCGAATACCGTTGCGCCCTCAGGCAGATTGGCAACCGTGGTCGGCTGGATCCAATCGTCCGTGTCCGTGTGCAGCCGGAACGTGACGGTGTACACGCTCGAGGGTTCCGTCGGGCTCGACGGAGCCGATGGAGACGACGGGCTCGACGGGGCCGTCGGGGCCGTCGGAGCCGTCACGTCCGTCGGAACGTCCGGTCCCACAGCCAGCGCCGCCGGCATGAGGCTGAAGACCAGCGTCAGCGCCAGAAGCAGCGCCAAAAACCGTTTTTTCATGTTGCTTCCTCCTGAAACAAAAAATTTCTGCCCGCCGGGACCGGCAGACAGCTGCAGCAAAACCGGCCAAACGAAATCTCTTCGTTCAGCCATGCAGTTTCCGGTTCCGGCAGAAATGCCTGCAGCCTTCGGGAGCTCTGACTCATCCGCCTTTCGGCGGCTTCACAGTGACCGACTCGCGGGGTTTTGCACCCACATTCCCCCTGCCGCCCGAAGCGGCGAAGACTGCGCAGTATGCAGTTCTGAGCGTAGTGTACCACAGCACGGCGCGGTTGTAAATGCTCCGGCACGACATGTGCAGAAATTAAAAAAATCTCCTCCCGGCGGTTACGGGAGGAGATTTTTTCGTGCGGGGAAACCGCACATTGGGGGGCGGTCACCGGGAGGCGGTTACTCCCGGAAACCATGGAGAAAAAACAGAAATGGATGAAAAATAGCAAAGAAAGGATCGGCTCAGCGCTTGATACTCACAATGTCTCTGCCAAGCAGGACCGTGTAAATGCCGCCGATCACGAGCGCAAGCACACCCAGCAGCGCCATCGCGGCAGAGCGGGCGGAGTACATGCTCATAAAGGAGACAGCGGTGATCTCGATCGCGAGAAACGCAGCGAATGCCAGAATGTTCAGCCAGATGTTTTTCATAGCAGCTACCTCCTGTTTTTGGGGTTCCGAGGGCGTTTTCCGATCCCTCTGTTTACAGTTGCATAATAGCACAACGTCCGCCTGTTGTAAAATTCACAATTTTGAAAGGAACGTTTTGCGTTTTCGATTCAATTCAAAAATCTGATGATATTCTTTCGCGAAAATGATAATTTTCTGTCGATCTGTCCCTGCGATCTGTTGGATAGCCGAAAAAAAGCTTGACGCAGGCTGGATTTGCGACGTATTATAAATTTGAGAAAAAAACGGATCCAGATCGGGATAAGGAGGCATTGCCTATGGAACTTCGTTTGCTGACCACATTTTTAAAGGTCGCGCAGCTGCAGAGCTTCTCCAAGGCCGCAGAATCCCTGGGTTATTCCCAGTCCGCCGTTACGGTACAGGTCCAGCAGCTTGAAAACGAGCTGGGCGTGCGCCTGTTTGATCGCATTGGCAAAACCGTATCCATCACCCACTACGGGCAGGAATTCATTCCCTACGCACGCGATGTCGTATCGGCCGCGGCGCGCGCCGTGTCGTTCACGGTGCAGGAACGCGATCTGACCGGCACGCTGCGCATCGGCACAATCGAATCGATCATGACGGCCAGCTTCGGTGAGATCCTGCCGCTGTATCATGAGCACTGTCCGCATGTGAACACACAGCTGGTCGAGGGCGACACCAAAACGCTCTCAGATATGCTCATGCACAATGAAGTCGACCTGATCTACACGCTCGACGACATGGGCTATGACGCGCAGCGCGTCAAGCTCTTCGAGTGCCCGCAGGAGATCGTCATCGTCGCAAGCCCCAAGCACCCGTTTGCTGCCGTCAAGCAGCTCAAGCTGGCTGACCTCGTCAACGAACCGTTCGTGCTCATGCCGCAGTTCAACAGCTACCGCCACCAGTTCGACATGGAGCTGGCGCACCAGAAGCTGTCGATCCGGCCGTTTCTGGAGCTGGAGAGTACGAGCATGGTCATGCAGCTGCTCGAGCACAATCCCTATCTGTCCGTGCTGCCGCGCTACACGGCGCGCCGCCGCGCGGAAGAGGGCCGGCTCGTCATTCTGCCGGTCGCGGACTGCCACATGGAGCAGTGGAGCCAGCTGGTGCACCACCGTGACAAGGTGCTCACGCCGCAGATCCGCGCCATGGTCTCCTGCATTGCGCAGGTGGAAAAAATACCGCTGCATCTCGAGGACTGACGCGGCACAAATGCATACAAAAAACAGCCCCCATCGGACGATGGGGGCTGTTTGCTGTCTGTGAACAGAAACTCAGTCGGTCACGTACGGCAGGAGGGCGATCTGACGCGCTCTCTTGATGGCCTCGGTGAGCTCGCGCTGATGCATCGCGCAGGTACCGGTCGTGCGGCGCGGCAGGATCTTGCTGCGCTCGGACAGGAAGCGGCGAAGCTTCGCGGTGTCTTTGTAGTCGATATAAGTGCACTTGTCCACACAGAACTGGCAAACTTTTCTGCGTTTGCGGTTCTTGCTCTTATCTCTGTCAAAAGCCAAGACTGTAATCCTCCTTTATCAAAATCAGAACGGCAGGTCGCCGTCATCGTCGTCCAGCTCGGAAAAAGCGCTGCCGCCCTGGGGGACATTGTCATATCCGCCATAGCTGCCGCGGTGAGCCGGTGC
>ENA-OYKT01000217-OYKT01000217.1-human-gut-metagenome-genome-assembly--contig:-NODE-217-length-12471-cov-4.683715_pt1 | contig 12471 bp, 8 predicted proteins | sample MGYA00244950_ERZ653073 | MGnify/ENA primary metagenome ERZ653073 (study PRJEB26926, sample SAMN06165327) | human gut metagenome | biome: ENVO:00009003; feature: ENVO:2100002; material: ENVO:00002003...
GCTCATCCACCTCCTTGAGGTGGGACAGCAGCCGGATGTCGCTGGAAAACTTCGACGCGCTCTGCGCGATGCCGGACAGCACCTGCAGCACCTGAAAGTCCACCTTGCGCGAATAGGTCTGGCCGCTGACGGGGTACGCGCCGGAAAAGCCCATCTTCTCGCAAATCTTCCGCTCAAGCGCGACAACCTTTTCCTCATCGCCGTCAAACAGGGCGAGGAAGCTCGCGCCCGTGCCGGTCGTGCCCTTGCAGCCGAGGAGCTTCAGGTTCGCGAGCTGGAACTCCAGCTGCTCAAGATCCATCAGCAGATCCTGCGCCCAGAGCGTGGCGCGCTTGCCGACAGTCGTCGGCTGTGCGGCCTGAAAGTGCGTGTAGGCAAGCGTCGGCTCCGCCTTGTGCGCCTCGGCAAAGTCCGCGAGCGCCTGGATGACGTTCACCAGCAGGCTGCGGATCTGCTCAAGCGCCTCGCGCATGAGAATGATATCGGTGTTGTCGCCGACGTAGCAGGACGTGGCGCCGAGGTGCAGAATGGGCTTTGCCTCCGGGCAGCACGCGCCGTAGGTCAGCACATGGGCCATGACGTCGTGCCGCACCTCGTGCTCGCGCGCTGCGGCGTAGTCATAGTCGATGTCGGTGATGTGCGCGCGCAGTTCCTGAATCTGCGCGTCCGTGATCGGCAGACCGAGCTCCTGCTCACTCTCCGCCAGCGCGACCCAGAGTCTGCGCCAGGTGGAAAATTTGTTGTCGTCGGAGTAAATGTGCTGCATCGTGCATCCGGCGTAGCGGGTGCACAGGGGATTGACGTAGCGGTCGTGCATACTTATCCTCTCTCTGCGTGGCGCAGCGCTGCCGAGATCAGCCCCTTGAACAGGGGGTGCGCCTTGTTCGGGCGGCTCTTGAACTCGGGGTGGTACTGAACGCCGATATAAAAGTCGTTTTCGGGAATCTCAACGGTCTCCACGATGTGGCCGTCCGGTGACAGGCCGGAGAGCACGAGCCCCTTTTCCTGCATAAGCGCACGGTAGTCGTTGTTGAACTCGTACCGGTGGCGGTGGCGCTCGGAGATGTCGAGCGTGCCGTAGCAGGCTTCCATCTTCGTGCCGGGCACGATGTGGCACGGATACGCGCCGAGGCGCAGTGTACCGCCCTTGTTAATCTCGTCGCTCTGGTCGGGCATGAAGTCGATGACCTTGTGTGCGCTGCCCTCGTCGAACTCGCCGGAGTTGGCGTCGGCAAGGCCGCAGACGGAACGCGCAAACTCAATGACCGCGATCTGCATACCCAGGCAGATGCCGAGATAGGGAATATTGTGTGTGCGGGCATAGTGCGCTGCCGCGATCTTGCCCTCGATGCCGCGGTTGCCGAAGCCGCCGGGCACGAGAATACCGTCACAGCTGCCGAGCACTTCCTCTACATTATCGCGCGTGATCGTCTCGCTGTCAATCCATTGAATGTCTACGCGTGTGCCGTAGACATAGCCGGCGTGGCGCAGCGCCTCGGCGACGGACAGGTACGCATCGTGCAGCTGCACGTATTTGCCCACGAGGCCGATCGTCACGCGGCGCGAGCGGTTGCGGATGCTCTCAAGCATGGCGTCCCACTCGGTCATGTCCGGCGCGGGCGCGTCGATGTGCAGCTCGCGGCAGACGATTTCGGAAAAGCGGTTCTTTTCGAGCATGATCGGTGCCTCATACAGCACGGGGATGGTCATGTTTTCAATCACGCAGTCGGGCTTCACATTGCAAAACAGCGAAATTTTGCGGAAAATGGACTCTTCGAGCGGCTCGTCGCAGCGCAGCACGATGATGTCCGGGGAAATGCCCATGCCCTGCAGCTCCTTGACCGAGTGCTGTGTGGGTTTGGTCTTGTGTTCCTCGCTGCCGTGCAGATACGGCACGAGCGTTACATGAATGTAGAGTGCATTCTCGCGCCCGATTTCCAGGCCGACCTGACGGATGGCCTCGAGAAACGGCTGGCTCTCGATGTCACCGGTCGTGCCGCCGACTTCCGTGATGACGACGTCGGCATTCGTCTTGCTGCCGACACTATAAATAAAGTCCTTGATCTCATTCGTGATGTGCGGGATGACCTGCACCGTCTCACCGAGGTATTCGCCGCGGCGCTCCTTGTTGAGCACGTTCCAGTACACCTTGCCGGTCGTGAGGTTGGAGTATTTGTTCAGGTCCTCGTCGATGAAGCGCTCATAGTGGCCGAGGTCGAGATCGGTCTCCGCGCCGTCCTCGGTGACGTACACCTCGCCATGCTGATATGGGCTCATGGTGCCGGGGTCTACATTGATATAGGGGTCGAGCTTCTGCGCGGCGACCTTCAGGCCGCGTGCCTTGAGCAGACGGCCGAGTGAAGCCGCCGTAATGCCCTTGCCGAGGCCGGAGACAACGCCGCCGGTCACAAAAATGTACTTGGTCATGATCCACACTCCTCAATCTTCATAGGTACGAATGATATTTTCTGCAATGGTCCGCCGGCGCATACTGGTGTCCATTGCCTGTTTCTCAATGTATTTGTGCGCCTCCGTTTCCGTCATCTGCAGATGCTGCACGAGCAGGAGCTTCGCGCGGTTGATGATGCGGATGTCGGCAACCTTTGCCTCGAGCTTTTCCGTCTTGTGCTGCATCTGCTCGAGCTGGATGCGCACGGCGGCCAGCAGCCGGATGGTCTGCACGATGAGCGACTCCGGCGCGTCACTCGGCAGCACCAGCACGCCGGACTGTTCGAGCAGGGCGGCGGCCGCGTCTGCGTGTTCCGGCGCGGCCAGCAGCAGCACGGCCATGCAGTGCCGTTTTTTGAGCTGTAGCGCCAGCTCCTGACCGGAGCTGCCGGCAACGGGCTCTGCGATGAGCACGCCGTCGATGCCGCCTGCATCAAACTGTTCGAGCGCCTGGCGTGCGCTGTCGGTGTGATCGAACGGGACGATACGTGCCCGCGTGAGCAGGGCACTGATGCGCTGGGTCTGCGCCTCAGAACTGGAGACCAGCAGGGCGCGCACGGTGTGCAGCGATGTGTTCATGGCAGTCACCTCGGATCGGGAATCTGAGCGGAAAAACAAAAAAGACGCTTCCGATGCCGATAAGGGGCACTTTCCCCCAGGTCATCGTGAAACGTCAGCGTTCTCGAAAAGTTACCATATGAACTTATGTTTGCGGCCGCGAAAACAGTACACAGAATTTTGCCAATCAAAATCCATGTATATAATACACCACGGCATTTGCACGTGTCAAGGATAAAAAAACGGGCAAATTCTCCGAAAATTCTGTGAAATCCGCCGAAAGAAATTGCGCCCGACCCGCTTGACATTTTTCCGCAACAGGCGTATATTTTGCTACATTGAAACGGCAATGGCGTCGTGGAGAGCTCAAGATCTCCGGGCACCAGTGCCGTTTTTTTGTTGTTGACACCGATTTTTGAAATACAGAAAGGGGACCATGCGAGATGGAAAAGATCTCTGACATTTTTGGATCCATGGTATTTAACGATGCAGTCATGCGCGAGCGTCTGCCGAAGGAAACGTACCGGCAGGTGCAGGCGACGATGGAAAAGGGCAAGCGTCTCGATGACGATGCCGCGCGTATCGTGGCCAATGCCATGAAAGACTGGGCGATCGAAAAAGGCGCCACGCACTTCACGCACTGGTTCCAGCCGATGACCGGCATCACCGCCGAGAAGCACGACAGTTTCATCTCTCCCTGCGGCGGCGGTCAGGTGATCATGGAGTTCTCCGGCAAGGAGCTCGTCCGCGGAGAGCCGGATGCGTCCAGCTTCCCGTCCGGCGGCCTGCGTGCAACGTTTGAGGCGCGCGGCTACACCGCCTGGGATCCGACGTCCTATGCATTCATTAAAGATAATGTGCTGTGCATCCCGACGGCGTTCTGCTCTTACGGCGGCGAGGCGCTCGATAAAAAGACGCCGCTGCTGCGCAGCGCCGAGGCGCTCAACCGGCAGGCCCTGCGTGTGATCCATCTGTTCGGCAACGAGGATGTGACCGCCGTGCGCACGACCGTCGGCCCCGAGCAGGAGTACTTCCTGATCGACAAGTCCGTGTATGACAAGCGCAAGGACCTGATCTATACCGGCCGCACGCTCTTTGGCGCCAAGCCGCCGAAAGGCCAGGAGCTGGACGATCACTATTTCGGCAGCATCAAGCCGCGCGTTGCGGCGTTCATGAAGGATCTGGACGAGGAGCTCTGGAAGCTCGGCGTTTACGCCAAGACCGAGCACAACGAAGTGGCGCCCGCGCAGCACGAGCTCGCGCCGGTGTTCACGACCGGCAACATCGCCGCCGACCAGAACCAGCTGACGATGGAGATCATGCAGAAGGTGGCCGCGCGCCACGGCATGGTCTGCCTGCTGCATGAAAAGCCGTTTGCCGGTGTCAACGGTTCCGGCAAGCACAACAACTGGTCCCTGACCACCAACACCGGCATGAACCTGCTCGAGCCCGGCGAGACGCCGGCCGAGAACGCACAGTTTCTGCTCTTCCTGTGCGCGGTGATCCAGGCGGTGGATGATTATCAGGATATGCTGCGCATCAGCGTGGCGTCGGCCGCGAACGACCACCGTCTCGGCGCGAATGAAGCGCCCCCGGCCGTCGTGTCGATGTACGTCGGCGATGAGATCGAGAACATTCTCGATGCCATCGTCAACGAGACGTCCTACGCCGGCCAGGAAAAGGAGCTGCTGAAGATCGGCGTGCATGCGCTGCCGCGCTTCCCCAAGGACACGACCGACCGCAACCGCACCTCTCCGTTTGCGTTCACCGGCAACAAGTTCGAGTTCCGCATGCCCGGTTCCTCGGCTTCCATTTCCGGCATCAACGTCGTGCTCAACACGGCGGTCGCCGAGAGCCTCGAGCAGTTTGCTGACGCGCTCGAGGGCAGCAAGAACTTCGAGGCCGACCTGCAGGCGCTCATCCGCAGCGTGCTCATCAAGCACAAGCGCATCCTCTTTAACGGCAACGGCTATGACGATGCCTGGCTGGCGGAGGCTGAGCGCCGTGGCCTGCTGAACCTGCGCACGACGCCGGAGGCACTGCCGTATTACCTCGCCGACAAGAACGTGGCGCTCTTTACCAAGCACCGCGTCTACACCCGCACCGAGATGGAGGCCCGCTATGAGATTCACCTCGAAAACTACAGCAAGATCCTCAACATCGAGGCGCTGACGATGCTCGAGATGGCGCGGCGCGACATCATGCCCGCCGTCAGCAGCTATCTGCGCGAGCTGTCCGAGACCGCCACGGCGATCCACGCCGTGTCCGTTACGGCGGACTGCTCGTATGAAGAGAGCATCATCCCCGAAATGTCTGCGCTGCTGGGCGACGCCTACCGCAAGGTCCGCAGCCTGGATGAGGCGCTCATGGGTGCCAAGACGGTTGAGGGCAGTCAGGCACTGGCGAACTACTACCGTGACAAGGTTTTCTCCGCCATGGCGGAGCTGCGTATCACGATTGACCAGCTCGAGACCATGACGCCGTCCGACAAGTGGCCGGTCCCGTCCTACGGTGATCTGCTGTTCAGCGTGCGTTAACATCGTTTTCTCTTTCTTTTTTCTCTTCTTTCAATTCCATACTTCTGTCAAAAGCGTTGACGGAGAAAAGTAGCACGGGCGATCATTCCCAGCGAGTGCGGGACGGTGCGAGCCGCATAACAGAGCCTGTGTGAAGAACACTCCCGAGCTGCAATCTGAACGGGCGAGAGCCTCAGTAGGTGCGCCGTCAAAGCCGGACGTTATCCCGGTGCGGTTTGTTTGAACCCGTGAGAAGTAAAATAGGTGGCACCACGATACGCAGCTACTCGTCCTATTGCCGGACAGTAGCTGCGTATTTTTTGATGTATTCAGGAGGAAAAAATCATGTGTTCCATCATCGGTTATCTCGGCTCGTCCATCAGCGCGCAGGATCTGCGCGCCGGCTTTGACAAGACCATTTCCCGCGGCCCGGACGATACGCGCATGCTGCACATCGGCGCAGCGACGCTCGGTTTCCACCGCCTGGCCATCATGGGCCTGCATCCGGAGGGGATGCAGCCGTTCACGCGCGACGGCAGTGCGCTCGTGTGCAACGGCGAGATCTACGGCTTCCGTCCCATTCGTGAGCGGCTCATTGCCGAGGGCGAGACGTTCGAGAGTGAATCCGATTGCGAGATCCTGCTTCCGCTCTACGAGCGCGAGGGGCTGGATATGTTCCGCGGGCTCGATGCGGAGTTTGCCATGGTCATCTATGATGCCAAGCGCGGCGGCCTCGTCGCGGCGCGCGACCCTATCGGCATCCGCCCGCTGTACTACGGCTATGACGCCGAGGGCGCGATCGTCTTTGCCAGCGAGGCGAAAAACCTCGTCGGTCTTGTGCACGATGTGATGCCGTTTCCTCCCGGACACTATTATGCCGACGGCAAGTTTACCTGCTACCGCGACATGACGCACGTCGACGCCGTCTGCGAGGACGATCTCGAGACCGTCTGCACCCACATCCGCGAGAAACTCATTGCCGGCGTGGAAAAACGTCTCGACGCCGACGCGCCGCTCGGCTTCCTACTCTCGGGCGGTCTGGACAGCAGCCTCGTGTGCGCCATCTCGGCAAAGCTGCTCAAAAAGCCCATCCGCACGTTCGCCATCGGTATGCGCGCCGACGCGATCGACCTCAAGTACGCCCGCGAGGTGGCGGAGTATCTGCACGCTGACCACACCGAGGTCATCATCACGCCCGAAGATGTGATTCAGGCGCTCCCGGAGGTCGTGGCGCTGCTCGGCACGTACGACATCACGACCATCCGCGCGAGCATCGGCATGTACCTTGTCTGCAAGGCCATCCACGAGCAGACCGACCTGCGCGTGCTGCTCACGGGCGAAATTTCCGATGAGCTCTTCGGCTACAAGTACACAGACTTCGCGCCCAGCCCGGCGGCGTTCCAGGAGGAGTCCGCCAAGCGCATCCGCGAGCTGCATATGTACGATGTCCTGCGCGCTGACCGCTGCATTTCCGTCAACAGTCTCGAGGCCCGCGTGCCGTTCGGCGATCTGGACTTCGTGCAGTATGTCATGTCCATCGACCCGGCCAAGAAGTGCAACGTCTACGGCAAGGGCAAGTACCTGCTGCGCCACGCCTTTGAGGGCGACTGGCTGCCGCACGACATTCTCATGCGCGAGAAGGCGGCCTTCAGCGACGCAGTGGGCCACTCCATGGTCGACGATCTCAAGGCCTACGCCGAGCAGAAGTACACGGACGAGGAATTCGAGGCCCTGCGCCGGAAGTACGACTTTGCGCAGCCATTCACCAAGGAATCGCTGCTCTACCGCGAATTGTTCGAGCAGTATTACCCCGGTCAGGCACACATGATCGTCGATTTCTGGATGCCGAACAAGTCATGGGCCGGCTGCGATGTAGACGATCCGTCCGCGCGCGTGCTCGCAAACTACGGCGACAGCGGAAAGTGAGACGCAATGGAGAAAGACGAACTGCACATCCGCACCGCGCACCTGAGCGACGCGCCCGCACTGCGCGCAATCTATGCGCCGTATGTGGAAAAGACGGCCATCACGTTCGAGTATACTGTGCCCGATGTTGAGGAATTTGCCGCGCGTATGCGCGCCACGCTCCGGCGGTATCCGTATCTGGTCGCAGAGCGCGGCGGTGAGCTCGTTGGCTATGCCTATGCCGGGCCGTTCGGCAGCCGCGCCGCCTATGACTGGGCGGCGGAGATGAGCATTTACCTGCGCGAGGATCAGCGGCATCGGGGAACCGGCAGGCGGCTGTATGCCGCGCTTGAGGCGGTGCTGCGCGCGCAGCACATTCAAAATCTCTATGCCTGCATCGGTTATCCGGACGGGGCAGACGATGCGCACCTGACGAAAAACAGCGCACAGTTTCATGCGCACCTCGGCTACCGGCTTGTCGGGGAGTTTCCGCGCTGCGGCTATAAGTTCGGCACGTGGTATTCCATGGTCTGGATGGAAAAGTGCATCGGTGCGCACGAAGCAAATCCCGCGCCTGTGCGTCCGTTCCCGGAGCTTGCCCCGGCGGAGCTGGACGCGATTTTGAAAGATGCATAAAGACAAGGACCGTTTCCATGCTTGGAAACGGTCCGTTTTTTATCGCTTTTGCAGCAGCGTATACGCGCCCAGCAGCATCTGCGCTGCCTCAGCGCGCGTGATGGGGGCCGCGCAGTCGCTGCCGTCCGGATACACGCCGCAGGACGTCAGGCTCGACACGGCAGTGCACGCCCAATCGGGAATATAGGCGCTCTCGAGCGCGGCGGCGGGGGAGGGGTCGAGAAAGTTGCTGAGCATGACGGCGGCTTCGGCCGCAGTGATGCCGCGCTGCGCGTCGAACACGATTGCCGTGCCGTCAGAGCAGCCGGCGATGTCTCCGTTCATGACCGCGGTCGCGACGTAGGTCTTGGCCCACGCCGGGATCTGCTCGTCGTCTCCGAAGCCGGTCGAGAGCACGCCCTGCAGTGTCTCCGTGCCGGTCAGATGCGTGCACATGGCGAGAAACTCATCGCGCGGCATGGGGCTGTCGGGATCAAAGAGATACTGTCCGCCGACCTGCCGGCCGACGCACAGCCCCTTCTCGGCGAGCATGACGGCGGCATATTCCTCCGGCCGGCCGGTCATGTCACTGTAGGTGATGTCCGGCTTTTGCTTCCTGATGGAGATGAGCACGGTCGCCTCCTGTGACTCGTTGCCGCTGCTGTCGGCGGCGCGGAAGCCGAAGTAGTCGCGCCCGCGCTTACCGTCGGCGGGGGTGTAGACGAACGTGCCGCTATCGGTGAGCGTCACAGTTCCCTTGACGGGCTCGGTCGTGATGCGGAAGGTGAGCGGGCTGCCGTCGGGCGCGTTGGCGCTCAGCGTGCCGCCGATGGACGTGTTGCGGAATGTGGTCAGCTCCAGATTTTCGGCCACGGGTGCGGTACCGGCTGTGTCCTGTTCGGCAAAGCTCGCCGGGACGAGCGCCGCGCAGAGCGCCAGCGCGCACACAGCCGCAAGAATTTTCTGCTTCATATTGCAAAACCTCCGTGCAAATGTAGGCTGAACCTAGTTTGCACGGAGGTGGTGGAAATATGCGTTTTGGTCTTACTCGGTCCGCAAGGCGACGACCGGGTCTTTTTTTGCAGCCATGCCGGACGGGATGAGGCCCGCGATGAACGTCAGCGCCATGCTGATGAGAATCAGCAAAATGGCGCCGAGCACCGGCAAAATGGCGCTCAGAGTCGGCAGACCGGTCAGATGGTGCACGATGAGGTTGATGGGAATCAACAGGATCAGCGTACACAGGATGCCCATTACGCCGGCAGTGAAGCCCTCAATGAGCGTTTCGGCGTTGAATACGCGCGAGATGTCCTGCTTGCTCGCGCCGATGGAGCGCAGGATGCCGATCTCTTTCGTGCGCTCGAGCACGGAGATGTAGGTGATGATGCCGATCATGATCGACGACACGACGAGGGAGATGGCCACAAAGCCGATGAGCACATAGCTGATGGCGTTGATGATCGTCGTGATGCTGCTCATGAGCAGGCCAATGTAATCGGTGAAGCTGATCTGATTGTCCGGATTGTCGGTGTTGTAGTCGTCGATACAGTCGGAGATGCGATCCTTATTTTCAAAGCTGGAAGCGTAGATGTTGATGGCACTCGGGGAATCCTTGTCGACGTAGCCGAGCTTTTTGAGGTTGCTCTGATAGGTCGAGCCGCTGGCGGAGGAGGCGACGTAGTTGTCGTACACGTCCACGTACTGGCTGCGGCTGATGCCCTTGGCGTTGATGGCCGAGATGATCTCCTGCGAGGTCATGCCGCTGTAGGACTTGACCGTCTCCTGCTGCATCTGCATGGACAGCATCGCGCGCAGGTACGGGCGGAAAAAGCGCGTGAACGTCTCGTCGTCCATGGCGTCGATCATTTCTTTCATCTGCTGCGCGGTCTTGCCGCTGGCCTCGAAGATGCCGTTGTCGGCCATCTCTTTGGCCTCGTCACGGGTGAAGGTTGCCATGGTCTGCGTGAGCGCGGCGTCGAGCGTGGCGTCATCCGGCGTGGTCATGCACTTGCGGTAGACGGTCGCACGGTCGTCCACGCTCAGCTGGTTGAGATAGGCCTGTGCGGCGGCGACCTTCTGCTCGGTCGTGGCGGTCGCGGCGTTCGGGAACGCGGAGCCGGTGAACACGTCCACGTCCGGGTTCGCGAGCTGCTTCTGGATGATCTCGGTGCCGTCGGCCTGATCGATGGCGTAGTCCGTCAGGGCGGAGGTGTAGCCGATGGAGCCGTAGGTATTGCTGGTCACGCTGCCCTTGGCCGGACGCACGATGCCGACAATTTTGAGCTGTACGCCGACGGAATCGTTGTTGTAAAGCCGGCGCAGACCGTCGGTCGTCTGACTGATGTCCGTGTAGCCGGAGCCGCTGGCCACATAGCCCTCCGACGGGAGGATGAGCTTGAAGCTTCGTCCGCACAGATCCTCATAGCTCCAGCTGTTTTGCGTCGTGTCGATCTGCTTTTTGCTCATGGACTGCATCATGGCGTTGCTGATGTCGTCCATGCTCTCAAGCCCGAGGGCATAGAGCGTCAGGTCGGAGATCTCGTTGTTCTTATCCACAACGAGCACGACCTCGTTGTAATCCTGCGGCCAGGAGCCGTAGATCACGTCGTACTGATTCTGCGTCGAGGCGCTCACGAGCTCGCCGTCCTCGCCGGAGAGCAGCTCCTGCCAGACGTTGAACCCGGAGTAAAAGCCGCCCATGGAGTCGAAGTAGGCCGTGTAGTCGCCGCCGTACATGGACTTCATGACGCTTTGCAGCAGCTCGGTCGTATCGGCCTTGATGACGGTGCCGTTGGGATCCTCAGTATAGACGGCGAAGCCCATGTCATACGTGTACTGGATGCCGCTGATGTAGTCATGGATCTTGTTGTCGGGGTTTTCGAGATATTTCTTGAACTCCGGCAGGTTGTTTGACTGGCCGGTCGCGCTGCTGACCATGGAGTTGAGCATGCTGTACATGACCGTGTTGGCGTAGACCTTGTCGAGGTCGTGCGCGTCTTTGCTGTCATCTTTTGCGCCTGACATGGCCGAGAGCATTCCGGACATGTCCACGGGGTTTGCCTCGATCGTCAGCGGGTAGGATGAGAGCGTCTGCTCCTGTACGGTGTCAATGTACGACTGGAAGCCGTGCGAAAGCGACAAAATGAGCGCGATGCCGATGATGCCGATAGACCCTGCGAACGCGGTGAGCAGCGTGCGGGCCTTTTTCGTCATGAGGTTGTGCAGCGACAGGCTCATGGCCGTCGCAAAGCTCATGGATGTATGCTCCTTGACCTTGACCGTCACGGGTGCAGACGTCTCGGACTCCGTGCACGGGTTGTCGTCGCCGACGATCCTGCCGTCGAGCAGGCGCACGGTGCGCGTGGCGTATTTCGACGCCAGCTCCGGGTTGTGCGTGACCATGATGATGAGCTTATCTTTTGCAATCTCCTGCAGCAGATTCATGATCTGTACGCTCGTTTCGCTGTCGAGCGCGCCGGTCGGCTCGTCGGCGAGCAGGATGTCAGGGTTGTTGACGATGGCGCGCGCGATGGCCACGCGCTGCATCTGGCCGCCGGACATCTGGTTCGGCGCCTTGTCGAGCTGGTCGCCCAGACCGACTTTTTCCAGCGCCTCGACGGCGCGCGCACGCCGCTCCTCGCCCGAGACGCCCGAGAGCGTCAGCGCGAGCTCGACGTTGGCCAGCACACTCTGGTGCGGGATGAGGTTGTAGCTCTGAAAGACGAAGCCGATGGAGTGGTTGCGGTACGTGTCCCAGTCGCGGTCGTCGTACTCCTTGGTGGAGCGGCCGTTGATGATGAGGTCACCGGAGGTGTAGCGGTCCAGACCGCCGATGATGTTCAGCAGCGTGGTCTTGCCGCAGCCAGACTGGCCCAGAATTGCGACGAACTCGCTCTCACGAAAGGCGATGTCGATGCCCTTGAGCGCCTCAACCTGCGTCGTGCCGGCCTCATAGACCTTGGTGATGTTTTTCAGTTCCAGCATGGATGGGATGCTCCTTTATATGGACGCTGCACGGCGGCGCAGCCTTAGATACTAAAAAAGTATTAGAACATAATGATAAGCGCGGCGCCAGCATCCGTCAAGCGGCAGGACGCCGGTTTTGCAGAATTTTAACTGTTTATTCACAAACAAACACGATATAATTTCCCTGCGTCTGCTGTTGAAACATGGGAGAATGTCTGCTATAATATTTAGTCACCCGGACTAGGGGTCTGAACATGATAACTGGAGAGCTTAGAATATGAAAATTGTGATCGTGGGCGCTGGCCGCGTGGGTTATGCCATTGCGGAACAGCTTCTGACAGAAGGGCATGACATTACCGTCGTCGAGAGTGATCCTGAGCGCGCTGCCTATATTTCCTCCACGCTGGATGTGATCTGTCTCTTATACACATCTCCGAGCCCACGAGACTAAGGCGAATCTCGT
>ENA-OYKT01000232-OYKT01000232.1-human-gut-metagenome-genome-assembly--contig:-NODE-232-length-12059-cov-4.845135_pt1 | contig 12059 bp, 7 predicted proteins | sample MGYA00244950_ERZ653073 | MGnify/ENA primary metagenome ERZ653073 (study PRJEB26926, sample SAMN06165327) | human gut metagenome | biome: ENVO:00009003; feature: ENVO:2100002; material: ENVO:00002003...
ACGGTAATATTCATTACCAGTTGTTTTGTGGTGTTCAGATTGATCCGCTTCATCCGCTGACCAATCCTAAAATCGTCAGTGCGATCCGCCAGTTCCTGACGAATCGCCTTGATGTTGAGTCCCTCCAGCTTATTCTTGCCGGGCATTGGAAACCTTATCTTGAGAACCTTCATGTCTGTATGACCGATACCACCTGTTATGAAAGCCGTCTGCGTTTCCCTACTGATACCAAACTCTTATGGGAAGGTATCGTATGGCTTCATCGTCATCTGTGCAAACATTGCCGGAGATTGCACATACAACGTCCCCGTAACAAGTATCTTGATGTAAGCCGTGCCTACCTTGTTTACAGTAAACTGCGTAAACGCAGGAAATCACAGACCCGTATGATTACACGCAGGCTACTTCAGTTGTTGGAAAAGTTGCTTGACCAGTTGGAGCGGATCCATTCATCCTACGGGAACAGGCTTACACTATCCTCTGATTACCAAAGACGATTCTCGGTCATACAGACGGTTCTTGAGCAAGGGAAGAATTTATTTGCAGGCCAAAAAGTGTCCGACCGTATCGTGAGTATCGACCGGCATTACCTTCGCCCCATTATCAGAGGCAAGGAAACCAAATCCGTTGAATTCGGAGCCAAAGTCAACAATATACAGATAGACGGAATCTCCTTTATAGAACATATCTCCTTTAAGGCTTTTAACGAAGGAGTACGTTTGAAAGACTGTATTCATCTGCAACAACAACTGACCAAGGTTAGGGTTAAGGCGCTTGCAGCGGATTCAATCTATGCCAATAATGCCAACCGGAAATTTTGTACAAAATATCATATAAGTACTTCCTTTAAGCGTAAGGGCAGAGCTGCCAAAGATGAGCCGCTTCGGAGAATCTTACGGTCGGAACTCAGCCGTGAAAGAGCTACCCGCCTGGAAGGAAGTTTTGGAACGCAGAAACAACATTACTCACTGGCCAGGATAAAAGCTAGAAACAGGAAAACGGAAGTACTTTGGATTTTCTTTGGGATACATACAGCCAATGCGGTATGTATGATAGAAAAGGTCGAAAAGAAAAAAAGAAAGGCAGCATAATCTGACTAAAATAACAGGAAAAACAGGAGAGGTTTTAACTTCCCCTAAAAAAGACATGTACATAATGCATGGGTGGAAAGGAAAAAATAAGAATATGTAAATAATATTCTATGAAAAGACAGAAAACTGGGGAGGTTCAACGAAAATAATCAAGAGAAAAGCTCACGTAAAGTAAAACTTTTCTCTTAATTTATTAGAAAGAGGAACATTTACGGAATATCCCCAAGTACATCAATACAGACTTCCTTGACCGACTTCCGTAAAGAGCTTCGACAACTTCTCCACCACCGGTTTCATATAACGTTCTCCTTTCTCGGCAGAAGCTTTTTTGGGGTTCCCTACCCCGCTGTCGACTGTAGCCTTATTCCAATGGCGGGGAGCCCAGCCCACCTTTTCATTCAGGGAAGGAATAGCAAACGGTTGGGATTCTCCGTCACCGGCCTCAGCCAGATTCACCAGCTCGGGATGGTAATGCATCATGACGGAAGTCTCAGACTCGCCGGCATGGTCGTCGACAACAGCCTCAAAGTAGTCTTTGGGAGGGACGATGCTGAACCAGTCGGCAGCGATAATCAGAAAATCGGGATACACAAACGCCAGGTCACGAATCATTCCCTTGAAGTTGTTGCCGCCATGACCGCTGAGAATAATCAGCTTGCGCATGCCTTGTGCATAGAGGGAGGCAACTATGTCTTCCAGAATGGCCTGCTGGGTGGAATAGCGGGTATGGATGCAGAACGGAAGTTCGCGCTGCCCCGGATTGTGTGCACCGAAAGGTACGGGAGGCATCACCATGCAGCGTACACCGGAATTCTGTAAAGCCAATGCAGCCGCGTCTACGGCAATGTCATGCGGCAGAATACAATCAGTGAGATAAGGCAGATGCAGATTATGGGGCTCCGTAGCTCCCCAAGGCAGGATGACAACGTCATACTTCACTCCTTTCACCTTTCCATAGCAGGAAACAGTAAGGTCAATTTCTCTTTTTTCCATGATAGTTTATTTTGGGGGTAAATCTTTACCGCAAAAATAAACATTATTCCGTCACATTGAACCTATTGCCGGCGATATTCTTTAGGTGACATACCGGTGTGATGCTTGAAATACTTGCCAAAGAACGACTGGTTGGCAAAGTGCAGCTCGTCCGCAATTTCCTGAATGCTCAGCTCGGAAGACTTCAACAAGGCTTTGGCTTCCAAAACGACGAGACTGTCAATCCATTCGCCTGCCGTCTTTCCGCTGATTTCCTTCACTACGGTGGAAAGGTGCTTGGCGGTGAGGAACATCTTATCGGCATAATAGGACACACTTCGCTCTTCCTTATAGGACTCTGAAACGGCACGGATAAAGCGTTCGAACAAGTCTTCCTTCCTGCTTTTGGGTATGCGATCCTGAACGGCATGCCCTTGATAGATGTTGTATATCTCATAGAACAGTGCCAGCAGCAATCCCTGGGTGATTTCCTTACGGAAAGGATTGTCCTTCAGCTTCACCTTGCTCCAGAGGAAAGAGTGATACTCCTGGAATGATTGGGATTCCTCCGGAGTGATGTGGACGAAAGGCCGTTCCTTAATCATGAAGAACATGGGGAAAAGCTGTTGCATGGTGGGTATCACCATATCCATAAAATCTTTTGAGACGGCAATGAAAAGTCCGGCAAAGTCATCGGAGCGTTCTCCTTGCAGAACAATCTGGTCGGGAAGGATAATACCCAACATACCTTCCCGCATTTCACATTGCTGCAAGTTGAGTTCCAGTTTGCACCACCCTTTCAGGCAGACAGTCAGGCAAGCAGCATTCAAACGGGTGGGATAAGAGCTCAAAGACATGTCCTTGATGTCATCAAAAATAGCAAAATCATTGCCGATGAAATCGATCATCGGCAAATGATGTATCTGGGAAATATCTACATTTCGTATTCTCTTAGTATCCATGGTTTTTGTGCTTTGGCGACAAATGTAGGACTATTTTGCGGAATTTAGCTCTAAAAATCCTTAAATGGAAACTTTTAGTTCATTATCTTGAAGCCGACAAAGAAGGTTCTCGGCTGCGTAGGTCCGTAGAAATAGCCCGCATCGCGGAATTCCCCTTTATCCAGGTCTTTCTGGAAACTGTTGAAGATATTCTGTACACCCGTATTCAACTGAAGCTTGATATGGTCGTGAAGCACAAAGGTGTAGTTCAGCTTCACATTCAGGTCCAGGAATTGGGGGGTATGCTCCATGCGGTCCGAGGTGATATTGCAGAAGGCACCCTCGGGAGCATCTTCCGGTGCGTAGTGCGGCACAATCATCTTTCCCGTATAAGTGCCGGAAAGGGAGAAATCGAAATTCTTCACCGGTGCCGAGGAGAAAGTGAAGTACCCGTAATAGTCCGGTGTACGGGGCATGCGCTTGGTGGTAAGGTCTTTGCCGTCCACCTTTGTCCAGACTTCTTCATGGGTGTAGCGGCTGCGCTGCGCCGTGAAGCCGAGCTGGAACTGCGCCTCCTTGCCGTGGGCAATCTTCGCATCCAGATTGGCACCGTATACGCGTGCGCCGTTTCCGTTGCGGCGCTCCTTGATGACATCCCCTACTTCGTTCTTGCCGATATCTTCGAGCACAAAGACGTGGCGCAGGTCTGTATAGAAACCCTCCACCAGGATGTTTGCCTGCCAGTGTCCCAGATGGGCAGTCCAGTCCACCGAACCGCTGTAACTGTTGGAGCGTTCTTCACTCAGGTTATCGGCGAGTTTGATTTGGACTCCCTTGCCGCCTACTGCCGTCACGTGCAAGTCCTCATCGTATGCCTGCGGAGCGCGGAAACCGGTAGAGTAAGTCAAGCGTGCCTGAAAATCATCTGCCGGCTTGTAGAGCAGGTTGACGCGGGGGCTGAAAATAAGCTTGTCTATCAGGTTGTGCTTGTCCAGGCGGGCGCCGACCAGCATGGTCAGTACGTTCATCTTCCACTCATTCTGCACGAAGGCGCTGGCAATGCGGACATCCTGCTCCATGTCACGATGATAGCCGGTCATGATGTCGTGCAGGGAGTTGTTCTGATATTCCAGTCCGCCGGTGAAGGTGGCGGGGGCAAAGAAGCAGTTGTCCATATTGCCCACATACATGCCGCCGGCAACCCAGGTCAGGTCTTTCGTCTTGCCGTAAGCATTCATGTTCTTTTGGGCACCATAGTAGCTGTTGCGGTCGGTGTGCTGTATGGAGGTGTAAGCCGAAATCTTATGCTTGTACTCCTTCCAGAACAAATCGTAGCTCACGCCTCCGCTATTGATGATATGCTTGGTCTGCTCGGTGATGTCCGTCTCGTGCGGCTGCAAATCGAATTTGTTGCCTCCGCGACGAAGTTCGTTGGTGGTATGGTATTCCAGATTGATGCGGCTGAAATGCGTAGGACGGTAATAGGCGCGGAAGCCGAAAGTATTCATGTTCAGCTTGCCCAGCTCGGAAAAGCCATCGCCATCGCGGTCGTAGGGGTTGCGGTTGCGGTAACTCTCATAAAAGGCAATGCCGTAAGAGTTATCTTTGGCAACCAGCGACACATTGCCACCCATATATTGCTCCCAGGACTTGCCGTCCATATTGGAGAACATGCTCGATACCTGAAAGGAATTGTTGATGGGGTCTTTGGTTATAATATTGATAGTTCCTCCCACAGCATTGGCGCCAAACAAGGCAGAGCCTCCGCCACGCACCACTTCTACCCGTTCAATCATGTTCACGGGGATTTGCTCCAATCCGTACACACCGCTCAATGCACTGATGATGGGACGGCTGTTTATCAATATCTGCGAATACGGACCTTCCAAGCCATTGATGCGCACCTGGGGGAAACCACAGTTCTGGCAGTTGTTCTCCACACGCAAGCCCGATTGGTAGTTCAGTGTCTTGGCAAGGTCGGTGGAGTTGACCATCTCGAACAATTTGGTACTCATCACATTTACAACTACCGGAGCTGCCTTGCGGCTTACCTCGTTGCGGTTGGCGGATACCACCACTTCATCGGTCATGAAACTCTCCTCTTCCATCGGGAAATGTATGACGGCAGTAAAGTCCTTGCTCACCGTCACCTCCTTCTCTTGGGTCTTGTAACCCACTGCCGACACACGGAGCTTGTATTTTCCCGCCGGAAGCTTGCGGAACTCAAATTGTCCTTCTTCATTGGAAACCGTTCCCTGACCACTGCCGATAATCAAAACCGTGGCATACGGTATATTTTCCTCCGTACCTTTCACTATCACATGGCCGGAAATCATATTGCCTTCTTTTATAGGATTTACGGCAAAAGCTACGCTGGCACTTACCACTGCAAGTACCAACGCCAAAATGTATTGTTTCATCAAATTAGCGCTCTAAATAAAAAAAATAATTCAAGTCTGAAAAAAGATAATCATCCGAGATGCCGCACTTCGTTCACTGAAATGCCGGACTTCGAGACTAAAATGCCTGGTATCTACATACAAAAAATCCAGGCGTTTTTAAACCTAATGACTATGAAAAAAGAGCGGGAGGAGCGCGAAGGGAAAGGGTACGTATCACTTCCCCCTTAACAGTAGGTGTTGCCGGTTTGGCTCTGAGCATGGCCAGCAAAGGACGCATCGGGTGCTGAACCTCATACACATCCACTCCGGAAGAGTAGAATGCCGACAAATGCCCGATAACCAAAAGGGAAGTCTGAGAGTGAGAGTGTGTGCCATGAAAAGGGTGCGAGTGCGTTATCATCACCCCATTCACATAATGGACGTGAGTGAACGCAGTGATACTTGCCTGGTACATGATAAACAGTACCAGCAAGCTCAATGCACCTATAATTTTTTTCTTCTGCTTCACGTCCAAAAACTTATACTATAGATTTTGAGCCGCAAAGATAGTGAATTATTCTTTAACTTTGCCAAACAAGAACTCATAATCACGCTTGGAAGCCGGAGCCGCCCACTCTTCGGGAATAAACTTCCACTGATTCAGCGTACGCGGTTCAATCACCTTCTTCTGCTCAATGTACTGCATCAGATAATAGCGTAAGTCCTTATCCGTAGAGTGGATGATGCGTTCCTTCAATTCATCCTGCGAGATGCCGGCCCCCTTTGTCAGCAATTCGCCGCCACCGTTTCCGCGATAAGAATTCACCGCTACCTTATACATTTTATCCATATCGAACGGAGTACCGTCTGCCATACTGAGAATGGCTACCTTCTCGCCATCCGGCTTGGTCACATCCACCGTGTAGATAATACCCGCCGCAGAATCGAAGTTGAAGCTGAAATTCTTGAATGAGGCCCTATCCGTAGCACCTTCGCGGCGCTTCTCACGGAAGAGAAGGATATGGTCGTCCGGAGACTTCATCCGATTGGTCCACAAATCATACGACATCTCCAAGGCATCGCGTATCTCCTTCCCCGTCAGACGCATGGTGTAAAGCATATTTTCGTACTTATACAGATTGAACATATCGTTCACAAAAATGTCTCCTTTACGGATTTCCGTATCATAGGACAAAGGAGCCGCAAAAGAAATATCCGCTCCGCTGATTGCCAACTGCAATTCGTGGATAAGGTCTATAAAAGCGGAAGAACCGAAATAGGCAGGACGTGTGGAGATAGTCTCGGTAAAGGAACCAATTTTCTTGGAAACAAAATTCTGCACAGCTTCATTTTCGGGGGCAAAGCGTTGCATGAACTCTTCGCTGACGCCGTAGTCTTGCGTATCGGACAGTATGCCGTCTATCTTCTTGTCTATAACTTTACCATCACGCAGTTTCAAGGTTATATCCACATTACTCACAACAACACCGTTGCTGGCAGGGTCCATCACCAGTACCGAGTCACCGGCTATGTTGCACACCCTCTTGCATTCGCGCGCATGGTCGTGCCCCATCAGGACAATATCGAATCCCGGCACGTTGCACGCCACTTCCACCGAAGCGTTTTCGCGATACTTGCCTCCCATCAGCTGGGCATCCTGGCCGGCATGGAACATACCGATAACCAAATCAGGCTTTTCCTGCTCACGGATAATCTTCATCCATTTGCGGGCAGTCTCCTCCATATCGTCGAAACGCAGCCCTTTCCACAGATTCTCTGAAAGCCATACGGGGATGGCAGGAGTTATCATACCGAGAACCACAATTTTCACTCCGTCACGTTCCAGCACCTCATAGGGTTTGAAATGGGTTTCTCCGGTAGCAGTATCCACAATATTGGCACCCAATATCGGAAAACGGCAGTCACCTGCCCAACGGTCGAAAACGGTACGGCCGGTCTCTACGTCATGGTTACCCATATTGCCGGCATTATACCCCATGAAATTCATCATCTCCGCTGCCAGATGAGGGGCAACGGTATCTATGTAATTATAATAATAGGCTGTGGGCTGTCCCTGCAGAATGTCACCATTGTCCAAGAGAATCAGATTTTTGCCATAAGCCTCACGTTCTTTTTGCACCAAAGCATGCACACGTGCCAGACTGCCGGTTGCCTCCCGGCGGCGTATAAAGTCGTAGGGATAGTAGTTGCCGTGTATATCACTGGTCTGTACGACTTTCAGTTTCACCTCTCTTTCCTGCGCAGGCAGTATGCTTGTCAGGACAAAAATCCAGATAAAAAAACAACTAAATCTTTTCATTATATTTCCTTATTTCTTGTCGGTTCTTATAAGTTCATAGGATGGGTAAACATAAACCGCGCTCCATCCGTATAGGCAGGATCTATCCAAATCTCGCCGCCCCACTTCTCAACGGTCAGCTTACAGATGGACAAGCCCAAGCCGGTTCCCTGCACATATTCGTTCAGCTTCTCGAAACGTTCGAACACCCGTTTCTGTTTGTCCAATGGAATGCCGCAACCAGTGTCAGTCACCGAGAATACTGCAACATTCCTCGCCGTATCCGGCTCCAGCTTCAAGGTTATCGTACCTTCTTTTGTAAACTTGTCCGCATTGGAAAGCAGATTTATCACAACCTGCTGTAAACGCTGCACATCCGTCCGCATCTCCACTACCTCACGTTCACACTCAAATAAGAATTGATTGGTCGACCTGCGTGCCTGGGCCACGGAAGCTACTACCTGCTGGCATATCTGCACTACATTGCAGCTCTCCAAAGAAAGGATGACGCGGTCGGCCTCCAAACGGGACACATCCAATATGTCATTAATCAACCGAAGCAGCAAATCAGAGTTGGTCCTAATAATCTCGAAATAGCCACGCTGTTCTTCTTCCGAGGCTCCTCCGGCAGACAGCACGTCCGAGAAGCCCACAATCGCATTCAATGGAGTACGGATTTCGTGGCTCATATTGGCAAGGAAAGCACTCTTCAGACGGCTGGATTCTTCGGCACGGTCTTTTGCTTCGCGCAAGGCACCCTCGGATACCTCCAGTTCATCCTTCAACTTCTTTGTATGATAATAAAAGTAAAGGGAAACGAACAAACCGCCCAACAGCACCAACAGAACAGCACCGACAGACCAGATATGATACTTGTACTGTTCGTAGAAAGAAGGGGTTACGTTCAGCATCTTTACCGGCTGCGGAAGGCCGGTGATATTCAGTTTCTTTTCCTTCACAAGTTTACCGTCCAGTATGGTCTCATTCGGAATGATTTCCATATGGGTCTCACTATCCTGGGAGGTGGTCAGCAGGCGGTAAGACTGTCTTGCCATCTCCTTGCCCAAAGCACGGTAGGCAGGAACGACACCTGCCACAGCCCAATATCCCAAGCCTACGGAACTGAGCGAGAAAGTGGGCAAAGTGGGAGCTGCTTCCATCATGGCGTAGGTTGCATTCCGCATGAAGTAACCATCGTTCATGTCCACACGCCATGTCCCCATCAATATAGCTGTATTTTCCGGTAACTCATGCAATCTGTCACAAATGGTATATATGGTATTGACGCGTCCGTCCAGCAGAATCAGGTTTAGTTCCGGGAACTTCTGCATCTCCTTCACTACATAGGCCTGCATGGCAACGCCGCCATAACTGTTGTCTGAGACAAAAGCGATATTCTTGGTGCCGGGATACATCTGCTTTATCATATTGATGTTGGCCTCCACATCATACTCATAAACGAAGCCAGCCTTGATAGGCGAACTGGGGAAATCCGTGAAGAAGTCGACGGATTCGGGCATCCAGGTCTTCAGGTCAACGGTATCACCCGGCAGCAATATGGCGTTCCGGCTGGACAGTGCACTCACTACCGGAGTATTGCCGCATATGGAGTCTTCCAGAGAAAGATAGGCAGCCCAGGCTTCCTGCCCTATAAGTACAATCAGCGCCGGACTTTTATCACCTTGATATTTAGCCAACAGCTCAGCCATTCTCCTCTCCCAAAGAGGGGATTCGGAAAAACTCTTGCAGTTCATGTTCTCCAATGCGATGGTGTTTGTCCCGCCCAGGCGTTGGAACTCCTCCATAAAGTCGGAGATGTTGCCGGAAGTACGGCCGGCATCCGGATTATAGGAACTGATAATCAGTACCGGATGCTCTCCCGTAATAGAAAAAGCGGGCAAAAGGCAACAGAAAAGCGCTACCATGCATGGTAATATTGTACGATATATGTGTTTCAATTGATTGATTCGTTTAATTGCTCCATAGCTTTGACAAATATAGATAAAAGTTGGAACCTAAAGAAAAAACAACAATTGTTTTTTTGTACTTTTGGCACCTATTATAAAATGAGATACAAAATGATACAAGATTTTCATCGAATGATATCTGCCGCTCTCGGCATATCAGAAAGACAAATAAGCCAGACCCTCGGCCTGCTGGAAGACGGAGCGACAATCCCTTTCATCAGCCGTTACCGCAAGGAAGCAACGGGAGGACTGGACGAAGTGCAGATTGAAGCTATCCAGACGCAATATGAGAAACTGAGCGAAACCGCCAAACGTAAAGAAACCATCCTGAACACCATACAGGAACAAGGTAAACTGACCGCCGAACTTCAGAAGCGCATCGAGGAGACTTGGGACAATACCCTACTGGAGGACATCTACCTCCCCTACAAGCCCAAACGGAAAACACGTGCCGAAGCAGCCCGTCAAAAAGGACTGGAACCCCTCGCCACCCTGCTGATGCTGCAACGTGATCCTCATCCGGAGGAACGCGCCGCCAATTACGTGAAAGGAGACGTGAAGAACGTGGAAGATGCACTGAAAGGTGCCCGTGACATCATAGCCGAGCATGTTAGCGAAGACGAACGTGCCCGAAACAGCGTGCGCAACGCATTTGCCCGCCAAGGCATACTGACCGCCAAAGTAGTGAAAGGCAAAGAAGAGGAAGCGACCAAATACCGTGACTACTTCGACTGCTCCGAATCGTTGAAGCGATGCAACTCCCACCGCCTGCTCGCCATCCGGCGTGCCGAAGCGGAAGGCCTGCTGAAAGTCAGCATCAGCCCGGACGATGAGGAGTGCGTGGAACGGCTGGAACGCCAATTCGTGCGGAGCAACAACCCCTGCGGACAGCAAGTGGCAGAAGCCGTGCAGGATTCCTACAAACGCCTATTGAAGCCATCCATAGAGACGGAATTTGCCACGCAAAGTAAGGAACGTGCTGATGAGGAAGCCATCAAGGTATTTGCCGAAAACCTCCGTCAGTTGTTGCTGGCTTCACCACTGGGGCAAAAGCGTGTGATGGGTATAGACCCCGGATTTCGTACGGGTTGTAAAGTTGTGTGCCTCGATGCACAAGGAAATCTGCTCCACAATGAGAACATCTACCCCCACCCTCCGGTCAGCAAGCAGAAAGAGGCATTTGCCAAGCTGCAAATGATGATAGAGTCTTATAAGATAGATGCCGTTGCCATAGGTAACGGAACTGCCAGCCGCGAGACGGAGGAGTTCTTGAAACATCAGCGCTTCAACCGCGACATACAGATATTCATCGTCAGCGAGCAGGGAGCTTCCATCTATTCGGCCTCTAAAATTGCACGGGACGAGTTTCCCGACTACGACATCACCGTACGCGGTGCTGTGTCCATAGGCAGACGACTGATGGACCCGCTGGCAGAGTTGGTAAAGATTGACCCGAAATCTATTGGTGTGGGGCAATACCAGCATGACGTGGACCAAACCAAGCTGAAAAAATCACTGGACCAGACCGTAGAAAACTGTGTAAACTTGGTAGGTGTCAACCTGAACACCGCAAGCAGCCATCTGCTGACCTATATCTCGGGATTGGGTCCGCAACTGGCACAGAACATTGTGAACTATCGCGCCGAAAACGGTGCCTTCACCTCGCGCAAGGAACTGATGAAAGTACCGCGCATGGGTGCCAAGGCATTTGAGCAATGTGCCGGCTTCCTACGTATTCCGCAGGCAAAAAATCCGCTGGACAATACTGCCGTACACCCGGAAAGCTATTGTATCGTAGAACAAATGGCAAAGGACTTGGGTTGCAGCGTAGCCGAGCTGATAGCCAGCCGGGAGCTGCGTCTGAAGATTAATCCCGAACGCTACCTCTCCCCCACCGTGGGCATGCCGACACTGAAAGACATCCTGCAAGAGCTGGACAAGCCCGGACGTGACCCACGCGGACCGATAAAGATATTTGAATTTGACAAGAACGTGCGCACCATCAACGACCTGCGCGAAGGCATGGAATTGCCCGGCATCGTAGGAAACATCACCAACTTCGGCGCATTTGTCGACATAGGCATCAAGGAAAACGGACTGGTACACCTCTCCCAACTCGCCGACAGATTCATATCAGACCCTAATGAAGTAGTGTCCATTCACCAGCATATACGCGTAAAGGTACTCAGCATAGATATGGACCGGAAACGCATACAGCTGACAATGAAAGGAGTGGAACAGAATTAGGGGTTAATGATTAGTGATTAATGACTAATACGGAAATCATTAATCACTAATCCCTTATAATAGTGTCTTAAGATAATTACTGTACCAAGCACTAAAAGTAGTGAACACAGAATCTGTCTCTTATACACATCTCCGAGCCCACGAGACTAAGGCGAATCTCG
>ENA-OYKT01000246-OYKT01000246.1-human-gut-metagenome-genome-assembly--contig:-NODE-246-length-11696-cov-4.501503_pt1 | contig 11696 bp, 8 predicted proteins | sample MGYA00244950_ERZ653073 | MGnify/ENA primary metagenome ERZ653073 (study PRJEB26926, sample SAMN06165327) | human gut metagenome | biome: ENVO:00009003; feature: ENVO:2100002; material: ENVO:00002003...
AGATTCGCCTTAGTCTCGTGGGCTCGGAGATGTGTATAAGAGACAGTTGTAATACCATACTGTTTTGACAAGACACAAACGTTCATGGTCCTTGTAGCAGGTATCATAATTGAGCTCGAATGCCTGACGGGAAAAAATGAGGATACTGACTGCCAACCCCAGTCCCAAGGAAATAATCTTGATGAGGTTGGAGCCTTTTCCTCGTATCAGTGTCTGAAGAGTGTAATATAGTTGTCTCATGGAAGTTGTTTTAAAAGTCTGTTACAAATCCTGCGCTGCCACACTTGCCACCACACTACCGTCGAAAAGATGTATCGTGCGGTGTGCAAACGAGGCGTCGTGCTGGCTGTGGGTCACCATAATAATCGTAGTACCCTCTTTATTCAGTTCTGTCAACAGATTCATCACCTCAGCTCCGTTCTTGGAGTCCAAGTTACCGGTAGGCTCATCGGCGAGTATCAGCTTGGGATTGGTTACGACCGCACGGGCTATCGCCACACGCTGCTGCTGACCGCCGGAAAGCTGTTGCGGGAAGTGTTTGGCACGGTGGCTGATGTTCATCCGCTTCAGAATATCCTCTACCATGCGTTTGCGCTCACTTGCCTTCACGCCGAGGTACGTAAGGGGAAGTTCCACATTCTCGTAGACGTTCAGTTCGTCTATCAGGTTGAAGCTCTGGAACACGAATCCCAGTTTCCCCTTACGTACGCGTGTACGTTCCTTTTCTTTCAAGTCCGCCACTTCCTGGCCGAGTAGCTTGTAACTGCCCTCAGTAGGATTGTCCAGCAGTCCCAGAATATTCAGCAAGGTGGATTTGCCGCAACCGGACGGCCCCATAATGGCTACAAACTCTCCCTCCTTTACATCGAGGTTTACGTGATTCAATGCTACCGTCTCTACTTCCGAAGTACGGAATACTTTGCTGATGTTGTTAATCTCAATCATGATATTTAATGTTTTAATATTGTTTTATTCGCTCTTAATACTATTCACCGGATTCTCGTTCGCTATCCGCCAGGACTTCCAAAGTACGCAGGCTACGATAATCACCAAATTGGCCATCACTACCAGTACGTATACTGCCCAACTGATGTGAATACGCTCCGCAAACTGTTCCATCCACATTCCGTTGACATACCATGCCAATACCGTACCGATGACAACTGCCGGAGCCGCCACCACAAGTATATCCCTCGACAGCATTTCCAAGATACCGGAAGCCTCTGCCCCGTTCACTTTACGGATGGCAATCTCCTTACTGCGGCGGCGCACCTCGTCGGTGGTATACCCAATCAGCCCCATCAGCATAATGAAGAACATGGTCACTGCCGCCATCAAAGTGGCATTGCGGAATACACGGACAGAATTATAGCTGTTCTCTATCCTTTTCTCATAACCGGTAAAGTCAATGGTCTGGTCATGGAAAGCCTCGGCTACATCGTGGTTCAACTTCTGCAGATTTTCGGTAAAGGGTTCTTTCAAACGAACATGTACCGTTCCATAAAAATTCTTGTTCCCACGGGCTATGAAAGGCATCTTCTCGGTTCTGAAACTCTCTATCTGGAAATCCTTCAACTGCCCTACGACCTTGAATGTATTCCCTTCGGTATATACCGTACGGCCTACGACGTCGTCTCCCCAACGCATCATCTCGGCAAAGGTCTCGTTCACCACGACTTCCTCTTTATCGCGCGCCATACGTCCCGTCTTCATAGTCATGCCCATCAAAGCAGGAAAATCCTCGCGCATGAAATAAGAAGAACGGCAAGAGAAAAGTGCCTGCCCGCTCTCACTATGAATCATCGAACCGCTATATCCGCTAATGGGTGTGCTGTTGGCGCTGGACACCGCTTCCACGTAGGGCAATCCCTTGAAGAACTGATAAGCCGCGTCACGCGTCGCTTCATTATCCCAGTAGGCATTACCTATGGCTATCTGCTTGGGATTATACCCCATATCCTTTTTCAGTACATACTGATATTGCGACATCACCACACACATCAATCCACTGATGAATGCCACGCCTGCAAACTGCACAAACAGCAACGGACGCTTCCAGCCCTTTTTCCCCTCGGTATAGCGGCGGAACACCTGCGATACGGGAATACGCGCAAAGAGCCGGCCCGGCAACACGCCTCCCACTATAAACAGCAGAAGCACTACCGACAACGGTACCCAGATACGCTCCGGAGCCAACAAGGTGGAGAGCTTTACAACGACCGTGTCTTCCACAAAATCGCGGAAGTTGAGCATTATCAACGCCATCAGCAGCAATGCTGCCGCAATGATGATACCTGTTTCCAGCAAAAACATGCTGAAAACCGTGCCACCGCTCGCACCGCTGCATTTATGTACGCCTACCGACTTGGCGCGGTAGCTCAAAGAGGAAATGGAAATCAGCACATAGTTCAACGCCGCAATGAAAAGAATGGCAAAACCAAGAATGCTCATAATGACACGCATCCGCTGCACATCATCATAATTGCGGTATGTATCACGGATGGGCTGCACAAAAGCCGTGTAACCGTACTCTTTCTTATCTTCTGCCGGGCGATATTTGTCTATCATGGCATCAATACGCGCATTGACAACAGATTTGTCGGCACCGGGACGGAAACGGATAAACTCTACCCAACTGTCTCCCCCGCTCCACGAGTAGTTATTCCAGTTGCGGCTCCACAAGGTAGGCATCGAGATAACCGCTTCCGGATTGATTGTGGCGTTCTCAGGCAAATTGGCATAGATTCCCTTCACCGTCAGGTCAAACTGATGGTCATAATTAAGCGTTTTCCCTATGGGATTCTCCTCACCGAACACTTTCCTTGCAAAGCGTTCACTCAAGAAAATAATATCCTTCTGCACCAAGTCCTTTTCGGGATTCCCGTTCAGGACGTCGATGCCCATAGTACGAAAGAACAGCGAATCGGCTGCAATCTTCCTGTCATCAAGACGCACGCTTCCATTGTAAAGAGGAGCAGATACCATAGACGTGCTCAAACTTACTGCCGACTCCACCTCTTTGGGGAAATTCTCCAAAATAGCTCCTGCCACGGGACCGCAATTCCACTCCTGAGGCTCAAACTTCTCTCCTTTCACCGAGAATATCGACCATACCTGATACAAGTTATCATAATCCTTGAAGCAAGTGTCAAAACTCTGTTCATATGCCACGCGGGAGAAAAGCAGAATACTCATCGTCAATCCCAATCCCAAAGAAATGACCTTGATGATATTCGAACCACGTCCCCGCAGCAAAGTCTGAATTACATAATAGATTTGTTTCATTCCGTTTATCGTTTATTAGATATATTTTCTTGCTTTCTATATTGCAGAAAGCGTGCCAAAGAATACACAAACCTGATTATCAGCGCATATCGTATTTCAGAAGAAGACAAAGGTGTCTAATTTTTAGACACTCCCGTCTAAAAATTAGACAGAGGCCGAATCTCTGTTCAGCCTCATAGAACAAAAAAAAGGGAAATTAGAAAAGAATCCATAAGAATAAAAACTTTACCTTTGCCCACAGTTTTCTAAAGATAGAGTATAAACGTAAAATGAAGCACCTGCACATGAAATTCCCCAAACTCTTATATCCTTCATTCCTATGCCTGCTTATAGCCGGCTGCGACATGATAGATTATCACCCTTACGATGTACACATCAGCGGTGAAACCGATGTCAATGCCCACAACATTGCCCAAATAGAGCAGAACTGCCAGAACAAGACAACAATCCGGTTCGTAACAATGGGTGATTCCCAGCGCTGGTATGACGAGACCGACGACTTTGTAAGCCACCTCAACAAGCGGGACGACATAGATTTCGTCATTCATGGCGGAGACGTCAGTGACTTCGGTGTAACAGACGAGTTCCTTTGGCAACGGGACATTATGAACAAACTCAAGATACCCTATGTGGTACTTCTCGGCAATCACGACTGCCTGGGCACGGGCGAAGAGACTTATCGTGCAATATTCGGAGACCCCAATTTCTCCTTCATTGCAGGACGGGTAAAGTTTGTCTGCCTGAATACCAACGCCATCGAATTCGACTACTCCCGCCCCATTCCCGACTTCGAGTTTCTTGCCGCACAGATACGCGACCATGAAGAGGAATTCGATAAAACCGTTGTGTCCATGCATATACGCCCGTTCTGCAACGAGTTCAACAATAATGTGGCACACGTATTCCAGCGTTACATCAAGGAATTTCCCGGACTGCAGTTCTGTACATCCGCACACGAACACCATCGCTTCGAGAAAGACCTCTTTGAAGATGGGATAATGTATTACATGAGCGACTGCATGAAGAACCGCAATTACTATATATTCACCATAACCCCCGACGGATATGAACGCGAAGTGGCATATTATTAATCACCTGGCATGCGCCGTCGTCTTCTTGTCGGTATGCTCTTTTTCTGCTTTTTCACAAGAGAGAGATACCATCTTCATCATAGAACACGATACCGTATGGATGGACCTGCAACCGGATGCCGTCATTGAAAGCCAGACCAGAGAGAACCGTTATGACCGCCGCGTACACCGCTACCGCAGGCATTGGGAGGCCTTGATTCCGACGCACACCAAAATTCAGTTTGCCGGCAATATGGGGTTGCTGTCATTCGGTACCGGATGGGATTACGGCAGAAGAAACCAATGGGAAACAGACGTATTCTTCGGAGTATTGCCCAAATATGACTCCAAACGTACCAAGCTGACATTCACCGTCAAGCAGAACTACCTTCCCTGGAGCCTGCAAATCAAGCAGAGCCGTTTTTCTGTAGAACCGCTGGCTTGCGGCATGTATCTGAACACGGTATTCGGCGATGAATTCTGGGTCAATGAACCGGAACGCTACCCTAAAGGATATTATGGTTTCTCCTCTAAGGTACGCATCCATGCATTCTTAGGACAGCGCATCACTTACGACATCGACCCGCAACGACGGTTCACGGCCAAAGAAATCACTTTCTTCTATGAAATAAGTACATGTGACCTATATGTAGTCAGCGCCTTCACCAACAAGTATCTGAAACCCAAGGATTATCTGAGCTTGTCATTTGGCATCAAACTGCAACTGCTATAAATTTTTTCAGTACCGCCATGAGCTCTTACTGAAGTTGCTACAAACTAATTTCTGTTTTACTTAAATCTATTCGTCCCACAATCGTTATATTATCGTCCGACAGCTGTTGAATTATCGTCCAACAGTTATCGGACGATAATTCAACAGCTGTCGGACGATTAATTCTTAGCAAGCAAAAATATAAAATAAAGCGGCATAAGGATTTGCTAAATGAGAAGGAGAATCTTAATACTTTGAAAACTGAGAGATTTACCGAATATAATGCAGATAAATCATTAACTTTGCCTGCAGAAAACAGAAATAGTTTATGGCAAAAAAAAATGGAAACATCCTGATTGTCGATGATAACCGAGGCGTACTTACCGCCTTGCAGCTTTTGTTGAAGCCATATTTTGAAGGGATAATCACACTTCCCTCTCCCGTAACCCTGCCCAGCGTATTGCGGGAAAGGTCATGGCAAGTGGTTCTTCTTGACATGAACTTCACCTCGGGCATCAACACCGGCAACGAGGGACTATACTGGCTCCATAAAATAAAGAAGCAATGTCCCACCCTGCCCGTAGTGCTGTTTACCGCCTATGCCGACATTGACCTTGCCGTACGGGGAATCAAGGAAGGAGCCACAGACTTCGTCGTGAAACCCTGGAACAACCAGAAACTGGTGGAAACCTTACTGAATGCCGTATCAGCTTCTGAAACAAAATCTCCGGCCAACGGCCCAAATGCCGGACGTACGGCAGAAAGCAGCCACCTGTTTGCAGATACCCGCAACATGTATTGGGGAAACAGCCCCGCCATGCAGCAGCTCCGCCTTTTGGTGGAAAAAGTGGCCTCTACCGATGCCAATATCCTTATTACGGGCGAGAACGGTACCGGTAAAGAGATGCTGGCACGCGAAATTCACTCCCTTTCACCGCGCAACCGGCAGGAGATGGTAAGTGTGGATATGGGTGCAGTCACCGAAAGCCTTTTCGAGAGCGAACTGTTCGGCCACATGAAAGGCTCTTTCACCGATGCCCATGCCGACCGTGCCGGCAAGTTCGAAGCAGCCAGCCGCAGCACCCTCTTTCTCGATGAAATAGGCAATCTCCCCTACCATCTGCAAGCCAAACTGCTGACCGCCATCCAACGACGCAGCATTGTCCGTGTAGGCAGCAACACTCCCATTCCCGTAGACATACGGCTGATTTGCGCTACAAACCGCAATCTGCCCGAGATGGTGGCAAAAGGCGAATTCCGCGAGGACCTGCTATACCGCATCAACACGATACATCTTGAGATACCCTCGTTGCGCGAGCGGCCCGAAGACATCATCCCCCTTGCAGAACTTTTCATCGCCCGCTTCTGCAAGCAATATGACAAGCCCCCCGTCCGCCTGACGGACGGCGCTTGCGAGAAACTTACGCTCCACCCCTGGTACGGCAATATCCGCGAACTGGAACATGCCATCGAAAAAGCCATTATTATCTGTGACAACGAAACCCTTCCCGCAGAACTGTTCCAGCTGGCACGGCGAACCGGCACTCCCGAAGCAGCCGCATCCACGCTCGAAGAAATGGAAATGCAGATGATACGGAAGACGCTCGACAAATGTAGCGGAAATCTCTCTGCCGTCGCCGCACAGCTGGGTATCACCCGCCAGACGTTGTACAACAAAATGAAGAAGTATGGCCTTTAATTATTCATTCCGCGTTGCCGTCAGTCTGGCAGTAGCGCTCCTTGCAGGGGTGATGTGGACTGTGGACGTATTTTGGGGCGCGCTCTGTACTGCGCTGCTTTCCATAGCCCTGTACTGGCAGCAGAAGCTATACCGCCATCATGTGCGGAAGGTGCTTTTCATGCTCGACGCCATCGAAAACAACGACAATGCCATCCACTTCTCCGAAACGGAAAACACTGCCGACGCACGCCTCGTGAACCGTGCATTGAACCGGGTTGCCCATATACTTTATAATGTGAAAAGTGAAACAGCCCAGCAAGAAAAGTACTACGAACTCATCCTGGACTGCGTGAATACCGGTATCCTTGTCCTGAACGACAATGGTGCCGTATATCAGAAAAACAGCGAAGCCCTCCGTTTGCTGGGCCTCAATGTCTTTACCCACGTCAGTCAGCTGAACCGCGTAGACCCGCGTCTTTCGTCCCTTCTTGCCAATTGCCGCCCGGGAGACAAATTGCAAATGCCTTTCAACAACGAGCGAGGCACTGTAAACATGTCTGTCCGCGTCAGCGACATCACAGTCCGTAAAGAACATCTGCGCATCCTCGCCTTGAACGACATCAACAACGAGCTGGATGAAAAGGAAATAGATTCCTGGATTAGGCTTACCCGCGTACTGACGCACGAAATAATGAATGCCGTCACTCCCATAACCTCCCTGAGCGATACACTGCTGGGACTGACCGAAGCGCAAGTTTCCAAAGAAGAAATCAGAAACGGCCTGCAGACTATCAGCAGTACAGGCAAGGGCCTGCTCTCTTTTGTGGAATCATACCGGAAATTCACCCGTATTCCCACCCCCGAACCATCCTTGTTCTACGTAAAAAGCTTTATCGAGCGGATGGTCGAACTCGCCCGTCACCAGCACCCCGATGTCCGGGTCACCTTTCATACGGACATCGCGCCAAGCGACCTTATTCTATATGCCGATGAAAACCTGGTATCACAAGTGGTCATCAACCTACTGAAAAATGCCATACAAGCCATCGAATCGGATAAAAATACAGATAAAGAAGGACATATCAACATACGTGCCTACTGCAACGAAGCGGAAGCCATACTGATAGAAATTTCCAACAACGGACCTGCCATTCCCAATGACATTGCCGAACACATATTTATCCCCTTCTTTACGACCAAAGAGGGCGGAAGCGGTATTGGATTGAGTATTTCCCGGCAAATAATGAGGCTTTCCGGCGGAAATTTATCCTTATTGCCTGGTAAAGAAACCACCTTTATTTTAAAATTCAATTGAACTATTTTAGATTTGTATTTGTTAAACACATTGCATATCTTTGTACTATTAGACATAAGAAACATCACATTTCAAACTATATAGCATAGAATTTATGATATTTACAGCAGGAAACATACTACTTATAGGTTCCATATTACTTTTCGTCAGCATCATTGTCGGCAAGACCGGCTACCGTTTCGGAGTGCCTGCGTTATTGCTTTTCCTTGTCGTCGGTATGCTGTTCGGCAGTGACGGATTGGGATTGCAGTTCCACAACGCCAAGGAAGCACAGTTCATCGGCATGGTTGCACTCAGCATCATTCTGTTCTCCGGTGGCATGGACACCAAGTTTACGGAGATAAAGCCCATATTGACTCCCGGCATTGTTTTGTCAACTGCAGGAGTGCTGCTCACGGCCCTCTTTACCGGATTATTTATCTGGTGGCTGTCCGGCATGAGCTGGACCAACATCCACCTGCCGTTGATAACCTCCCTTTTGCTTGCATCCACCATGTCATCTACCGACTCAGCCTCTGTATTCGCCATTCTGCGTTCACAAAAAATGAACCTGAAGCATAATCTGCGCCCCATGCTGGAACTGGAAAGCGGTAGTAACGACCCGATGGCATATATGCTGACAATCGTGCTGATTCAATTCATCCAGTCCTCCGGAATGGGAGTTCCCCAGATATTGGGCTCTTTTGCCATACAGTTCATTGTCGGTGCCGCAACCGGTTATTTCCTCGGAAAGCTGGCCATCCTTATGCTGAACCGGCTGAATATAGACAACCAGGCACTCTATCCTATCCTGTTGCTGTCCTTTGTATTCTTCACCTTCTCCATCACCGACCTGCTGAAAGGCAACGGTTACCTGGCCGTGTATATCGCCGGAATGATGGTAGGCAATAACAAAATCATGCACCGGAAAGAGATTTATACTTTTATGGACGGACTGACCTGGCTTTTCCAAATCATCATGTTCCTCTGCCTCGGTCTGCTTGTCAACCCCCATGAGATGCTGGAAGTTGCAGTCGTGGCATTGCTCATCGGCGTATTCATGATTGTCGTGGGACGTCCTCTCAGCGTTTTTCTTTGCCTGCTGCCTTTTGGCAAGAGAATCACCCTCAAGTCACGGCTATTCGTATCGTGGGTAGGATTACGTGGCGCAGTACCCATTATCTTTGCCACCTATCCCGTGGTGGCTAATGTGCCCGGTGCCCATGTCATCTTCAACATCGTATTTTTCATAACCATCGTCTCACTGGTCATCCAGGGTACCACAGTCTCCTGGGTAGCCCGGCTGCTTGGCCTCTCCACCCCGCTGGAAAAGACCGGAAATGATTTCGGAGTTGAACTGCCCGAAGAGATTGACTCCAACCTGCACGACATGACCATTACACAAGAAATGCTGGAGCAGGCAGACACCCTGAAAGACATGAACCTGCCCAAAGGCACACTGGTGATGATTGTAAAACGTGGCGATGAGTACCTCATTCCGAACGGAACATTAAAACTTCATGCCGGTGACAAGCTGCTTCTTATTTCGGAAAATAGCAAGGAATAAGAATTACAGATAAGTTTCTATCCGTTTCAGGGCAAGAAAAAAGTGGAAACTATTTGCTTTGCATCACTATAAGACCTATCTTTGCGCAGTTTTAACTAAAGTGTGCAACAGCTGAATGGAACAAGAACAAGGGTTCATCGATTATATAGAACAAAGCATTATTAAAAACTGGGATCGCAACGCCCTGACAGACTACAAAGGAATTACACTGCAATACAAAGATGTAGCACGGAAAATAGCCAAATTCCATATCGTATTGGAAAGCGCCGGCATTAGGCCCGGTGACAAGATTGCCGTTTGCGGACGTAACAGTGCACATTGGGCAGTCGCTTTTCTGGCTACAGTTACCTATGGAGCTGTCATTGTTCCCATTCTGCATGAGTTCAAGGCCGACAATATCCACAACATCGTCAATCATTCCGAAGCCAAGCTGCTGTTTGTCGGCGACCGGGCATGGGAAAACCTCAATGAAGAGGCAATGCCCCTGCTGATGGGTATCGTACTGCTGACGGACTTCACTCCGGTAGTTTGCCGCAACGAGCAGCTGATGGAGGCTTTCGAGCATCGCAACGTCCTCTATGGCACACGTTTCCCCAAGAATTTCCGCCCCGAGCATATCAGCTACCGCAAGGAGGAATCACCCGAAGAACTGGCTGTCATAAACTATACTTCGGGCACCACGGGATATTCCAAAGGGGTCATGCTCCCCTATCGCAGCCTTTGGTCCAATGTTGCATATTGCCATGAGATGCTTCCCGTACGTCCGGGCGACCATATTGTATCCATGCTGCCTCTGGGACATGTATTTGGTATGGTGTACGATTTTCTATACGGTTTTTCCGCAGGCGCCCATCTGTATTTCCTTACCCGTATGCCGTCTCCCAAGATTATTGCACAGTCATTCTCCGAAATCAGGCCACGGGTCATTTCGTGTGTACCGCTCATCGTAGAAAAGATTATCAAGAAGGATATCCTGCCCCGGATAGACAATAAAATAGGCAAGCTGCTATTGCGGATGCCCATTGTCAACGATAAAATCAAGGCTGACATGCGCAAAAAGGCAATGGAAGTATTCGGCAGTAATTTCGATGAAATAATCATCGGAGGAGCACCGTTCAATGCCGAAGTGGAACGCTTCCTGAAGCAGATAGGCTTCCCCTATACCATTGCATACGGAATGACGGAATGCGGCCCCATCATTTGTTCCAGCCGCTGGGAAACATTGAAACTGGCCTCTTGTGGCAAGGCAACCACCCGCATGGAAGTAAAGATAGACTCTCCCGACCCTCAGAACGTGGCAGGAGAAATAATCTGTAAAGGTGCCAATCTGATGCTGGGCTATTACAAAAATGCCGAAGCGACTTCCCAAATCATCGATGTAAACGGCTGGCTGCACACCGGCGACCTTGCAACGATGGATACCGAAGGATATGTCACTGTCCGCGGACGCAGCAAAAACATGTTGCTCACAGCCAGTGGTCAGAACATCTACCCCGAGGAGATTGAAAGCAAACTGAACAACATGCCCTATGTGTCCGAATCACTGATCGTATTGCAGAAAGACAAGCTCGTGGCTCTTATCTATCCGGATTTTGACGATGCATTCGCCCATGGTATGGAACAATCGGACATCGAAAAGGTTATGGAGGACAATCGGAATGAATTGAATCTGCAATTACCGGCCTACAGCCAGATTACAAAAGTCAAGATACACTTCGAGGAGTTCGAGAAAACGGCAAAGAAGAGCATTAAAAGATTTATGTATCAGGAAGTAAAAGGGTAAGGGGAATGTGTCAAAACCTTCTTTAACGCTTTATTTTAGGCGCGGATGACGCAGATTTCACGGATTTAGTTTATTGAATCCGCATTATTCCGCGTAATCCGCGCCTAATATTATAACATTATAAAAGTCTTCATGTGCTTTTGACACATTCGCATCCTTTTTGTTAACAAAAATAGAAGCAAAGGAATAAACGGCTAATAAGTGTTATAAAACATACTTTTTTAGTTGGATAATTTGCAGATTTATCAAAAGTCCGTATCTTTGCAATGTGTTTTTCATAGTATTAGATTTAAGGTTAACAAAG
>ENA-OYKT01000255-OYKT01000255.1-human-gut-metagenome-genome-assembly--contig:-NODE-255-length-11401-cov-12.767760_pt1 | contig 11401 bp, 19 predicted proteins | sample MGYA00244950_ERZ653073 | MGnify/ENA primary metagenome ERZ653073 (study PRJEB26926, sample SAMN06165327) | human gut metagenome | biome: ENVO:00009003; feature: ENVO:2100002; material: ENVO:00002003...
CGAGATTCGCCTTAGTCTCGTGGGCTCGGAGATGTGTATAAGAGACAGATACTACCATCATGACTAATATATCTCCATTGATAACCATAAGCAGTTTTAGAATTACCTTTAGGAGTACAAGCCTTAACAATAGCGTAATAAGCGTGTTTAGGATTTGTTTTTTTTAGCTCAATAGTTAGAGCATTAGCAGCATCTTTAGTAGAAGCATAAGTAATTATATACTTTCCCTCTCTTGTAAACTTAGCTACACGCAAACCAATTCTATGATTTTTAACATTAACTGGTTTAATATCAGCTATTACAAGACCGTCAACTTCATGATATACAAGGTCACCATTCATATTAGTATTTTATTAAAAAGGTAAATCATCTCTATTTTCTATTGCACGTTTATATTCTTCCTCACTTGAAAAACCATACATACCCCAGATAGTATTGTTAATAGGAATGTCATTAGCAGGATTAACAAACGATACATTGTCATCTTCAAAATCAACTTCAAACAAACCATCTTCTTCAGGACTTTCAATAGGCTCTAAATGTTTATTATTAGACATAGCACCAAATAAATCACCTTGAACCGCAACCATACCAGCAGTTTTCTTATTTTTACCATACAGAATCTTAGCACATTCTTTTTTATAATAACTAAAATCTATACGATAATCATCTTCTTCAACATAATCGTTAAAAGGACGAACACTACATTTAGCTACGATTCGATTAATTTTACTTGGTTTATTTTTATCAATTTTTATAATAGTTCCACTACAATAAGATACATCAGCAATATAGAAACGATTAGATTTTTGAAGTTCTTCATCGTGAAGTTCACCGTTTACAATACTACGATATATAATATTGAATTTAGCATCAGTCTTTTGACTAATACAATAATCATAAATAGCTTCTTTACTACTATGAATATGATTTTCTATTGTATCAGCATAAGGAACATTATATAAAAGAAATAGGTTAAGAGCTTTTGGAACAACTGGATAAGCATAACCTTTATTAAAAGCAATAGTTTCAATAAAAAGACCTTTACGTTTAATATAAATATCTTCAAGTTCAGCTATTGCTTCCGGTGTTTTATCAACTAATTTATTATAAGCATCTTGAAAACCTTCTTTAACAGCAATATAATTATTTACATCATTACGAAGATACTTTTCATAATTAGTAAATTCAAGTTCAAAATTATTATATTCTTGCCACCAATCACAACAAGCTTTATAATCAGCTTCTTGTTCAGGTTTAATGATACAAACAATACCATCAGTATTAGCAGATATAACTTTAATACCTTTGAGTTCCAGTGCTTCAATAAGCATCAAAAGACAAAGTTGTAGATTTATAGTAACTTTATAAGTACATTTAGGGTCATAAAGATAATCATTTATATCTCTAAATGCGCCATACATTCTATTAATAGCAATTTTAAGACCTTCTGCCTTAATTTTATAACGTTTGCTTTCAGCTAATAATTCGTGATATTTAGTATTTAATTCTTCAGCATCAACTCGATTTTGATTTTTAGCAATTTGATATTCATTTAATACTTTCTTAGCTTCTTTCATTAATTTACTGCTAAGATGTTTAGCTTCAATTCGACTATCTTTTGTATAACCGACAGTAGCTCTGAAAGGATTTCTTTCGAGATGTTCGGGATAAACATCATAACTAAGAATACCATTAGGATAAAAACTACTAACATCCGCATCACGTAAACTAAATCCATCTGCAATTATTAAACCCGGTTTATCTTGACTATGTAAACCACCTAAAGCCATAGTATATACCGCATCACCAAATTGAAATTCGTGCTTAAATTTATCTTCATCTTTTGTACTACCTACCACAATAGTAGATTGTGCAACAGTACGAAGTAAATCGTTAAGAATTTTAGTTTGAAATTTAAGTTTAGGACTTAATATACTGGAAACTTTAATTTTCCATCTATCAGTCTTAGTATCCATAAAATCTTTTCTATCGATACCGCTAAACTTCTCATAAAGAGATGTAGTAATAGCTTTACCAATAGAACTTCTTGACATATTACGGACATCAATTCCAAACTCTTCAGATATATCTTCTCGTAGTTCAATTTCAGCTTTTTGACTACGTTCCAGTTCTAATGTAATAAGAACATCATTTACATTATAATCACAAATATCATAAATATCCTCTTCTCTAATTCTACAATTATAAGCAATCGGTAGATTCTGAATACGATACCATTTTAAGCAAATAGCAACTTGTTTAAGACTGGTATAAGTCTTATCAAGATATAAAATCTTTTGAATATCATAATCAGTAAAAGGACGTTTATAATATTTCTTGAAATTAAGTAAACGATTATATCCTTTACCAAAATCTACACAAGCGCAACTATGGTCATATAGAATTTGTGTAATATGTTTACTTTCTTTCTTATTAAAACCTTTTACATCAAGATATTTATAATTATTAATAAAAATATCCAACATAATTTTATCATAATTATTACTGTTATAACCAGTAAGAATTTTATGTTGAATAAAGAAATCCATAATAAGTGGCCCATCATTTCTCCACTTACCAGTAGTATAATCAATCCAAATAACAAATTGTTTAGCACCCATTGCTAACAACAATTTAGCCTTTGCTTCTTTCAGTTCTTCAAGATTACCTTCTTTACCATTTTTAATAGCAAGACATCTTATATCAACAGCTTTATAAACGTCGATAAGTTTTTGGTCTGCTGTTTTAGGTATAAAAGTAACTTCAAATAGATTAGGATATATCTCTACATCATATTCATAAGCATTATTCATAATAACACTACTTTATCTGTAATAACGATATTCTTTACATAATTCAGCAAATATGTCACTAATTAGATTAAAAGATTTAACATATTCTGAATAACATTTGTTACGCATAATATAGGCTGGTGAATATATAGGAATTAATATAGCATCATTAAACCTCACTGGTTTATTAACAACAGATGCCATACTTTTATATTTTTCTTCTTTAAGGAACTGATAAACAAATTGTCCAACAGCAACAATAATAGTAGGTTTATATTTCCTAATAGTTGCTATAAAATTTGGATAACAAGTTTCAGCATAATGTTCAGTTGGTTCAGCACAAACACACTGAATAAGAGTTGATTTAATAGTCCAAGCAGTTAGTTTATAATCATTAATGAATTGACTAACTATTTTAGTTGAACGACCATTAAATATAGTTTGAGTTTTATAATCTGTAATAGTTGGTGTATCACCAACAAACATAATAGTACGCCTCAAAGTGGGCGTGCAACCTGCTTCCCCACCGGGTATCCGTCGATTAGCAATAGATAAATAACATCTTTCACAAGCATTACACATAATATTAATACTATTAAAATATCAGATGAAACAGTCTGATTAATAAGATTATGTTTAATACTTCATAATAACACTTTTGCGAGCACGAGATAGAGCTACATACATAAGTTTATTACGAATATCAATATCATTTTCTCTACGACCAAATCTCGTATTTTGGAAAACAATATCTGTCAAATCTATTGCTACATTATCGAAAGTAGAACCTTGTGTTTTATGAACAGTCATAGAATAACCATAATCTATGTCTTTATTAATCCACTTAGTTCCTTGAATAGTTTCAATACTGAATTTAAGATTTGTTAAAAAACGATTCTTAAACTTATAATAAACATACCAACCATGTTGAACACGATTAGCAGCTCTATTATAAAGATGTGTTAAAATTTCCTTATATTTAAGAAACGAAGCATCTTTTGTATCTACGATAAGAAACGGTTGAGTTATATGACCATCATACATAGATTTAAGATTAACAGCAAATGTTTTAATACCTTCGTCACTAATATAAGGTCTAATATCTTCAAGAATATAGTCTTCACTATTTAGAATAATTGGTTCCTTAAACTCATCAACAATAGTATTATAAGATAACACCAAATCGTTAATATGAATTATATCAGCATCTTTACCAACTATACTATTACGAACAATACTATTCCAATCAGAAACAGCTTTATTCGTATAAGCAGTAATTCTAAAATGGTCTATATTCTTATGAAATGTATCTGAATTAAATTCATCAATAAGTCTTTGATTAAACATAGCTCGTGGAATAATTTCATAACCAATTCCATCTTGTATATTAGACCTATTTCGAACTATATAATTCAGAAAAGTATTTGTTTGATTTTTAATATCATTTCTTAAAAGACTAAACAATTCAAGAAGGGGATTACCTTTTTCTTGTCGTACAATATCAGTAAGAACAACTTTATTCTTAACAGTAGCAAATGTTAAAGATATTTCTTCATTTACAGGTGGTAGCTGAAGAGAATCACCAACATAAAGAATCTTAACATTATAAGTAGTAGCACGATTTCGATTAAGTTGGAATAAATCCTTATTAATCATAGAACATTCATCAATCACAACAAGATTATAATTTTGTATCTTGCTTGGATTAAGAGGGTCAAATTGAGGATTCTCAATATCAAAATTCTGTAAATCAATATTAGGTTTAAGACCATGCAAACTATGCAAAGTCATACCTTTTCTACCTACTTGAGATTCAAGAACTCGAAGAGCTTTGTGTGTAGGAGCTGTAACAGTATAAGACTTATTAACAATATTCTCAAGAAAATATCTAAGAATAAAAGTTTTTCCGCTACCCGCGACACCTTCAAGTGTACATTCAAGTTCATTACTAAAATACCAATCAGATAGTTTGTCGATAGCCTGCTGTTGTCCCGGATATAATTGCGAATAATCGCCCGTGGCGGCCTGTTTTGGCCTCGCTGACGGCTTATTTTTGTTCGCCTTAATACTTGTAAGGTCTTTCAATTTATCTGCGTCCATATCGGCTAAAATGCAGTGTTTTGGATATACTCAAATGCCTTACTAATAAGGGTTTCATAATGATTATTACTTATTTTATAAGTTTCAGGAGTAGGACAAACAAATATTACATCTTGTTTGTCAGTAGTTCGATTAACATAAGCTCTAACACCCATGACATTAGGAGTTGTAATCATAACAATATCGTAATTCTGTAATAAAAACTCGAATATTATTATGAATTGCAGCGATAGGTCTAACTTTGTAAAAAAGTATCCGGGGTCATATCCTCGTTTCTTCAAATATTGAAGTAATTCCGGCATGACCACCGAATACTCTTTAATTGCGTCGAGAAGCATAATATTTTGGACTTAATCTTTTGAAAACTTTTTCGTTTCGATTATTAATACGTTCCATATCAAGTTTCCCTACTCCATTTTCAAGAGTAATCCAAATCTTCATTTTAGGAACAATAAGTTGCCAATACTTTTTCAAGTTTTCAATATCAGCTTCAGCAGCACTAAAAGGACGAATCGTAAACCAATCCCAATGTTCATTATCAGGTGTGCTAAATGCAAATGTAGCTTTCTGATAATCCTCATCTGTTATATCAATAAGATAACGTTCATTATCGACAATTCCATAAAACTTATTATCATAAAAAAACACCTCACACTTTATAGCATGAGGTGTCATATTTGAAGTTTTACTTCTTGTTCGATTAGTTGAATCTCTATTGATATTAGCTTTCTTTACAGGAACAAGTCCTTTAAGTTTACTAAAATCCATTTATCGACCACAACGAGAACATAAAGTATGAAGCATTTGTATAGTATTGTCATTATGAAGTTTTGTAAAATCTTCACGTTTGCACTTAACAACAGTACCACTGGTATTAAGTTTAATTTGGAACCAATGAGAATCTTTGTCAAACTTCGTAACAACACCAACTCTATCATCACGAGAATAAAGTTGATACCTGTCTACAATAGAAAGACTTGAAATCTCAACAACTTCATCAACAACAGTACGAGTAAGAATAGTTTCAAATGCACCTTCATATCTGACTTTTACACCAGCGAACAGTGCATCACGAAGTGTTTTATATTTTCTATCCTCTTCGAGAACATCATCTCCATAAGGAATTGTATCATATAAACCGCGAATGATTCCACTGAAATCACTATGAATAATCGAATAAGTTTTTGTAATAACTTTATCCTCTTGTTCAGTAGTAACTTCACCGATAAGTTTTGCAACTTTCTTAGAAGCATCAGCAATAGATAATACTTTACCATTATCAAGATAAACTTCGCTACGTTGAGGTACAACCTTTTTAACAGTAGAAAATTCACCTTCGTCAAGAATAAAATATCCAGCACGAGGCTTAGTTTCAATAGTAATAACTTTTAAGTCAAATGTCATAGTACTTATGAAATTTTAATTTGTTTAACTTTTACTTCCATTTCTAATTGTCTTTCTACTTTATCTTTACAAATCTGAACTAAATAATTAACATTATCATTGTAAAGAACAGTATCACGTTTTAGGGCTACTTCAAGACTATCGGTAATAGACTTACCGCAATAATCTATTTCGTATTCAACTTTAACCCTAACTATATGCGTAGCAGGAGTTAATTGACTTTCTAATATCCAATAATTCTTAGTACCAATCTTAACTAATACTTTAAGTTCACTGGATGAATTATCAACATCAATAACACGACCATATCTACCTTTACTGGTTACGACTTGTTGGCCTACGTTTATCATTCTTCTTATTATAATTTTGATTGTTATCTTCTCGAAGATTTCTATTAGGTTTAGACCTTCTCTTATCTCCGTTATCTTTCGGATTAAGATATTTGTCTATCTGATTAGCATTGAGTTTAGGCATAAACTATTTACGACTAATAAAAGTTAAACAATTGTTTGTCTGATATACACTTTCTGTAATCATAGTTTTAGTCTTATCACATTCATAATAAGTCTTTCGTTCAGTTCGTGACTTATACGAAGTTTTACTTTTACAATACTTACAAGCTCTACAACTATGAACTTGTATAATAGGTTGCTTACTCATACCATAATGTTAGATAGTTTTAATTTGTATTTAATTAAGAGTTAATTTAGTAGCAATTTAAGTTGGCTTCGCTGCTGGGCTTCGCCCAGCGCTCCGCTCCCCGGTGGGAGAGGAGGTTGCACGCCCACTTGTCGTGCGTGTTTCGTCATCATTAAAAAGACAAGAACGAGGAGTACTCTCGTTTCTTGTTCGTTGCTTGTCAGCATTAACAACAGCATTACTAAATGAACGTGTTGAAACTCACATAATATTATTCCGCTTGGCGCCAGCGTTAGCCTTATGAGTATCCATAAGTACTGTCACATTTTTAACTCACAGATTTTTGACAGCTTTGTCTGCAAAATTGTGTACTCGGATTGGTACACTCGCGTCCATAATTTGGACACTTGTAGCGAGAGCGGGAATCGAACCCGCAAAGTCATTACTGACCAAAGGATTTTAAGTCCTTCGTGTTTACCTATTTCACCATCTCGCCTTAAACCACCACGATTAATAGTTCGTAGTCAACTATATTAGAGAAGAGTTACAGAATGAATCTCAACATTAATAACATTACTGTCAGATGTTTCGATAAGTTCTTTAACTTTATCCGTAGCTATTTGTTCAATCAGATTATGTTTTTCACCATTCTCTGACCTATGAAACAAAATAGTAGCTTTAATTTCAGTTACGATTTTAAGTGTGCCCCAACTGGAATAATTATTTCCAGCACAAGAACCAACTGTAAATCTAAACTTAATTGCTACCTTACAAGTGTTTTGGATCTGTTTCATAACTTTGCTTTTTGTTTGATTAGTTATTTTAGTCTTTTGATGAATTGCAGTTTAACTTTTAATCTCAACAGATGGTTAATTCACGTTTGAATCTTTTGTAGGAGTAATAGCTTTAACAACTATTTGTCTATCAAGTTCTGCTTCTGCTAATGTTTTAGCTATAATATGAATCGAAACTCCATTAGCATACATAATTGTAAAATAATACGGATACAGTTTAGCGTGAAGATTATTATTATTAGCCATAAGAACTTTACTAATAACAATAATCGGAAGAGTGCAATCATTAGCTAAAACAGTTCCAGAAGGTAGAGTGATTAAAGTCATAATATTATATATTAGATTAGAATTTACATGAAAAAAGAGTACCACTATTATCACAACAGAAGTACTCCGAGATGTCCATTTCAAAACATCAACATTTGGAACACAACAATCCCAATGTGAGCCGTGTGTAGGATTCGAACCTACAACCTGCTGATTACAAGTCAGCTGCTCTACCATTAAAGCTAACACGGCGTAATTATAGATAACCAGCTGGACTTGCACCAGCCTAAAATACAGTTAAGTCTCGACTTACTGCATCACTAACCAATCCATTAGGTGCATTTATATCTCTGCCATGATTATCTATAATAGTTGAACTATCAGGATTCGAACCTGAAATCTGAGAACCAAAATCTCATGTGTTACCATTACACCATAGTTCAAGAAAACAAGTTGTAAAAATAGTAGTTTAATACTGAATTGCCTATCGAGGATTTCTACTCATTACATATTTTATTATGATAATGTATTTACAACTTGTTGTATTAATTTGTTACTTATTATTTTTGTGAATAATCGTTACACGATATACCGGCCGACATTTATTACGTTCATCACCACCGACTACGATAGTTTGAACATGACTGATTTTGCGACCTTTTCCCATTTTACCAACTTTATTATTTTCGTTAGCAAGAGTGATAATATAAGACATAGTTCTTTTGTTTGTTTGTTTATTATTTATGATTCAAATATAATAATTATATATAGTATGACCAAACAAATCTTGAAATTTATTTTGCATCATCATATATAATAGTAAGTGAACCATTAGATTCTTCACGAACTTTAATTTTATTAATAACTTGATTAATGACAATAGTTGCAATAGCCATTTTGTCTTTATCCAATGTTACAGGACAATAATCAATTAGTTTACGATAAATGTATTCAATTTGTTTCTTAAATATACTTGTAACTCCGGGTTCAAACCTATGAATATTATCGTAAGCCTTTTGATTAATGACAAATAGAATATACAACTGTTTATCATCAAAAGCAAGCCTATCTTCGATTTCTTTAACAACATCCAAAACCATTTGACCAGCATCTTGCTGACTTGTTTTGAAACAATTAATATTATCACAATTAATTTTATCGAGAACTTCTCGAACGATATTATAATAATACTTGGTTGAATGTCGATAACGTTTACCAAAGATATTAACAACTTCTTCAAGAGCAAAGAACATAATATAACAATATATCATCGTCAGATTTGTCATCAGAATAATATCATTATATATGCCTCTTTTCTTAAAATCTTTTTCTTGTTCAGCAGTCATATTTAGCTAATCTGATTTTTTCGCAGCTCTAATGACTTTAATTAAACATATTGTTGCAACAATCATAATAAGAATAATACTACCAGTATTCTTTTCCGTTTTATAATCATTTGCGTGAATACTATTATATTCTGCAACAGTCATAGGTCTAATAGCAGATAATGCTGCCCCTCGCGCTTGTTCAGGTTCAGGTTTACTATATGGTAGAACTGGTGTTGCACCAATACCAATATTATTTGAAGTATTTTCAACACGAACTAATGTTGGGTTTGAATCTTCAAATCTAATAATACAATCTTCTAAATTTGGCATAATTTACATGACATAAATAACAATTCGAGTAATATAAACTTGTCTTCCAGTAGGTTCAGTTTCAGTTTTAAGAATATATTCTTTTCGACGAACTACATATCGAACATTATTAACTTCAATATAATCGTCACGACTAACATTAATATCACCTTGTATAGGTAAATTAATAATAGTTCCTTTTGTTTCAGATATAATTTCACATAACATAGTTTCTATATTATTAGTGGTAAGAGTTATAATAATAATTTCGTGAGTAACGTGACAAGTGGGCGTGCAACCTCCTCTCCCACCGGGGAGCGGAGCGGCTGGGCGTAGCCCAGCTGCGTAGCCCTCTCCAGTTACAACTTATTTCTTATTAGCTTTTCTGTAAGCATCACGAAATTCTCGAACAGTATCAGCGAACGATTTACGATAAATACGCCGACGTTCTTTACAATAGTAAACGACTTGTGCAATACCGTTTACTTCTTTAACAGATACAATTAGTTTAGCAGTCATATGATTAACAGTTTATACTCCAATAGCAATAGCAGTTAGGAAAGCTAATGAAATAATTATATAAATAATACCAGTAAGAGTTTTTGATTCATCACCGTCAATACATTTGCAAAAGCCTATTAGACCTACTAAACTCCAAAAGACTATTGCTATTATTTTCCATATCATAAATTAATACTGATTATGAATCATTGTATCAATTTTACAAGTATTTTCAAGATAATCAAGATATTTATGATATGAACTTTCACTTGTAAAACGATAAGAATATTGATTGTGGTCTGTTTTAATATCAACAAGATGTCCATTATCATCTAAATAAATAGACTCAATAGAATACTTATCAATATAAACATCCCCCAAACATACAAAACCATCTTGAATATCATTAGTAATAGCTTTATCAACTGCTCTATCTTTGGCCTTATTATAGGTATAAGTAATAGCGGAAATAATAAAGCAAATGATGATACAAATACAAGGAAGAAAAAACATACTGTTCGACATAATTGAATTATTGTTAAAATTTATAATGTAAAATGTGCTATAACTTGACCAATCAGTAAGAATAATAGTACGAGAGATACTATTTTAATATTTTTATTTACTGATTTGAATGTTGATAGTTCTCGTTGAAGCTTACCGATATAAGATGTTTGTCTTTCAAGTCGGTCATTTAATTCTTTATTACGAGATATGAGAATTTGTACTTTTTCTAATATTTCATGAGTTTGTACTGTTGCTTCTTCAATAATTTTAGATTTTCGTAAACTAAGAAGTCTTACTTCTGCATATTGAAGAATAAATTCTCGTGATGTTGTACCTAATGCAGATGTTTCTATCGAACTAAGTATATCATAAATATCTTCGATAGCTAATGTAGGAAATTTCTTATGTAATACCATCATATCAGGCATTGTAATACTATCCATACCTGCAACGATTGTACGTTCTAATGCAGATATTTTTCGTTTAGGAGATTCTGTTGTGTTCATAGTTGATTAAATTAATGAAATGAGATATTTTGCAAGTAATACAATCCAATATCCTGCGAATAAGAATATCAGAAATGACGCTTGTAGTTTTTCTGTTAGTGTAAACTCTGGTTCACCAGTTATGTCTACTGAATTTCCTACTGTTAATTTAACAAATAAATAGGAAATAATAAATCCAATGATAGCACAAGTCATGATAATAACTGTCTCTTATACACATCTCCGAGCCCACGAGACTAAGGCGAATCTCG
>ENA-OYKT01000306-OYKT01000306.1-human-gut-metagenome-genome-assembly--contig:-NODE-306-length-10266-cov-4.241798_pt1 | contig 10266 bp, 6 predicted proteins | sample MGYA00244950_ERZ653073 | MGnify/ENA primary metagenome ERZ653073 (study PRJEB26926, sample SAMN06165327) | human gut metagenome | biome: ENVO:00009003; feature: ENVO:2100002; material: ENVO:00002003...
CTGCAAAAGTAATAGGATATTTTGAAATATGCAATATCTTTGCAAAAAAAATATCGAAGATGGATAAAATAATTGGGTTGGGCAATGCTTTGGTTGATGCACTGGCAATCATTGAGGATGATAATATTTTGACGGAGATGCAGCTCCCGAAAGGAAGTATGACTCTGATTGATGAAGATAAGTTCTTGAAAATTAGTGAGTATTTCAGCCGGATGGAGACGCATCTGGCTAACGGAGGTTCTGCCGGAAACGCAATTCGGGCAATGGCATGCCTTGGTGCGGGTACGGGATTCATCGGAAAAGTAAGCAATGACTTTTACGGTAACTTTTTCCGGGATAGCCTGCTGGAACGTGGGACAGAGGCGAATTTATTGCTTTCCACTACCCTTCCGTCCGGTGTAGCCTCTACTTTCATTTCTCCTGATGGGGAGCGTACTTTCGGCACTTATTTGGGGGCGGCTTCTACATTGAAGGCGGAAGATCTTTCGCTGGATATGTTCAAAGGATATGCTTACCTATTTATAGAGGGGTATCTGGTGCAAGACCATGATATGATTCTCCGTGCCATTGAGCTGGCTAAAGAGGCCGGCTTACAAGTATGTTTGGACATGGCGAGCTACAATATAGTAGAAGGAGACCTTGAATTTTTCTCTCTGTTGGTCAACAAATATGTGGATATTGTTTTTGCCAATGAGGAAGAGGCAAAGGCCTTTACGGGTAAGGAACCGGAGGAAGCATTGGACATCATTGCCAAAATGTGTAGCATAGCCATTGTAAAGGTGGGTGCCCGTGGTTCTCTGATTCGCAAAGGTACAGAGATGGTGCAGGTACAAGCGGCTCCGGTAGAGAAAGTGGTGGACACTACAGGAGCTGGCGACTATTTTGCGGCAGGTTTCTTGTATGGACTGACGTGTGGCTACTCGCTGGAGAAATGTGGCAAGATAGGCTCCCTTCTCTCCAAAGATGTGATACAAGTGGTGGGTACAGAGCTTCAGGCTGCACAATGGGAAAAAATCAAGGAAGAAATTTTATTAATTAATTAGCATTTATCACATAGACATATTATGAGAAGAATTTTAAAGATACGCTGGATGGTTGCCTTGCTGATTGTAGTGGGAGCCGTTTGTTTTTGGGGGTTTAAGAGTGGTGATAGCCGTAGTTTTCAAATAGCAAAGAATCTGGATATATTCAATTCCATTGTGAAAGAGTTGGATATGTTTTACGTGGATACGATTGATCCTAACAAGACTATCCGTGAAGGTATTGATGCCATGCTCTACTCGCTGGACCCCTACACGGAGTATTATCCGGAAGATGACCAAAGCGAACTGGAGCAGATGCTGAAGAATTCCTATGGCGGTATAGGTTCTGTGATTACTTGGAACCCGAAACTGAAACGTTCCATGATATCTGAGCCATACGAGAATATGCCTGCTGCCAATGTAGGTCTGAAAGCCGGAGATATTCTGATGGAGATTGACGGGAAAGACCTTGCCGGAAAGAACAACCAGGAAGTCAGCGAGATGCTTCGCGGACAAGTGGGTACCAGCTTCAAGCTGAAAGTGCAACGTCCCGGTACGGAGAAGCCGTTGGATTTCGACATTGTGCGCCGTTCCATCCAATTACCGTTCATACCTTATTATACGGTGCTGGATAATAATATAGGTTATATCAACCTCAGCACCTTCTCGGGAAATCCTTCCAAGGAGTTCAAGCAGGCTTTTCTGGACTTGAAGAAGCGAGGGATGACTTCGTTGGTGATTGACTTGCGGAACAATGGGGGCGGCTTGCTGGATGAGTCTATAGAGATAGCCAACTTCTTTCTGCCTCGCGGAAAGACACTTGTGACGACAAAAGGCAAGATTAAGCAAGCCAGCAATACCTACAAGACATTGCGTGAGCCGTTGGATTTGGAAATTCCTTTGGCTGTGCTGGTCAATGGCGGAACGGCTTCTTCGTCAGAAATCCTTGCAGGCTCTTTGCAGGACCTTGACCGTGCGGTCATTATCGGTAACCGTACTTTCGGTAAGGGATTGGTGCAGACCACCCGTCCGTTGCCATACGGTGGTACCATGAAGCTGACGACTTCCAAATATTATATTCCCAGCGGCCGTTGTGTGCAGGCTATCGACTACAAGCACCGGAATGAAGACGGCAGTGTGGGACGTATTCCGGACAGCCTTACTACCGTGTTCCATACGGCTGCCGGACGTGAAGTGCGTGATGGTGGAGGCGTGACTCCGGACATTGCGGTGAAGCAGGAGAAGCTGCCCAACATTCTGTTCTATCTTGTCAATGACAATCTTATTTTCAATTATGCTACGGACTATTGCTTGAAACATCCTACCATCTCTTCAGCAGAGCAGTTTGAAATTACAGATGCCGATTATGCGGACTTCAAGGCGATGGTGAAAAAGGCGGACTTCAAATACGACCAGCAGACAGAGAAGATGCTGAAGAACCTGAAGGAGATGGCCGAATTTGAGGGCTATCTGACTGATGCTTCGAAAGAGTTTGAAGCGTTGGAGAAAAAATTGTCGCATAATCTGGACCGTGACCTTGACCATTTCTCCAAGGACATCAAGAGCATGATTGCGGTAGAAATCATCAAGCGTTATTATTTCCAGCGTGGAAGCATTATCCAGCAGTTGAAAGATGATGATGATTTGAAAGAGGCTGTAAAGATACTCACTGCTCCGGAAAAATACAAGGAAATGTTGACTGCTCCGGCAGTGACGTCAATGTCTCTGCAACAAAGAAAGGAGACAGCCCCGGTTTTTCTGAGTACCGCTACGAGAGCAAATGAACATGTTTATGATGAAATAGTATAAGGACACTCTTAAGAGGATTCTTTTATTTGCTCCTTAATTTATACCGGATAGTCTCTGTATAAGCCTTTTATACACGACTATTCGGTTAAGTTGTTTGTAGGGTATTAACTTGTTTTATATTTTTGCAGGTGATAATGAAAATATTGACAAGGTTATGAAACAATTGAATTCTCTGAAAGTATGGCTGTCTGTGGTATTGTTGCTTTGCTTCTCTCTTTCCGGACAAGCCCAGTTCCTGCGCACTTCCTACTTTATGGAAGGAAGTAACCAGCGTATGCAGCTCAATCCGGCCTTGATGCCGGGACGCGGTTATCTGAATATTCCCGTGATAGGTTCGTTGAATGCTACCGTCAACTCCAGTTCCCTGGGGTATAGGGATATTATGGACATTATTGAGAACAGTGATGATAGCGACTATTTCATGAGCAATGACTTTATGAACCGACTGGATGCTACCAATAACTTGAATGTGAATTTGAGTACCGACATTCTGTCTGCCGGATGGTATAAAGGAAAGAACTTCTGGTCAGTCAATGTGGGGATGCGTAATGATATCGGTGCCGCCATACCGAAAACCATGTTCCAGTTTATGAATAACATGAGCAGCCGGGAGTTTGGTGACAATATTTCTGACTATTTGGGTATTAACGAAACCATTAATGGACAGAAGCTTGAGATAAATTCCTATGCGGAAGTCGGCCTTGGCTTTGCAAGGAATATCACAGACCGGCTGGCTGTGGGCGGTAAAGTGAAGATGCTGCTGGGTATCGGTAACTTAAAGCTGAACATCAACCAGATTCATGTGGAAACTCCTTCTGTCGGCTCTTCAGGAGTGACGAGTAAAGCTTCCATTCAAGTGGATGCAACTTTGGAGAACTCGTCAAAGCTGTTAGAACTTCCCGAGAATGAGAATGGTGATTATATCGATGAAATCGATTTTGGCAGTTTTGGTTTTGCCGGATATGGTGGGGCTATTGATTTGGGAGTATCTTACAAGTTACTGGATAAATTGACACTTTCTGCTTCAGTTCTTGATTTGGGCTTTATCAAATGGTCTAAATCGAATACCAGTATAGCGCGAGCCAATGCGGAGCAGACTTATGATCTTCTTGATCCGGCCTCGCAGCAGGAATTCATGAATATTGTGAACAGCGGCGAGATTCTTAACTATGACATGTTGCAGCTCAAGACAGAGGAGGCTTCTGAGAAGAGCCGTACCCGTGGATTGACTTCTACAATGGTTCTTGGCGCTGAATATGCCTTACTGAATGATTGGCTGGTAGTGGGTGCCTTGTATACCGGTCGTTTTGCCAAACCGAAAACTTTGAATGAGCTGACTTTCTCTGCCTGCATCCGTCCGACGAATGCTTTCAATGTAGCTGCCAGCTATTCCGTACTTCAAGGAGCCGGTAAAACCTTCGGTCTGGCACTGAAACTGGGTCCTTTCTTTGCGGGAACAGACTATATGTTCTTTGGCAAGAATACGAAGAATGTCAATGCTTACTTGGGGGGGTCTATTCCTTTGGGAAAACAGAAAACGGCTGAAAATTAATAAAGTGAGTTATCAGTTGTCGCGGGTTATCTTTCTATAAAAGAGGATAATCTGCGATTTTGTTTTTACGAAAACGCAAAAAGCTTTATCTTTGCTGGTAAATACCTATAAACAGTACTCATGAGAATTGCAATAACGTTTCTCTTGTTTTTGGTTTTCAGTAGTTTGCTGCAAGCTTCACCCATACCTTTTTCTCCTATAGTGAGGAACTATTCGGTGTCGGATTATAATGCCGGTATTCAGAATTGGGCCATTGCTCAAGACGAAAGAGGAGTGATGTATTTCGGTAATAACAGTGGGCTGTTGGAATTTGATGGAAGTGCTTGGCGGCTGTATGAATTACCGACAAAAGGAATTGTGCGTGCTATATATATCAGTGAAGATGGAAGAATTTATGTAGGCTCTTACGAAGAATTCGGTTATTTTGTCCGTACTCCTTATGACACTCTTGAATATCATTCATTGAAAAATAAGGTGAAAGATTTTGCGTTTCATAATGACGAAATCTGGGATATTGCTTGCGTTCAAGGAGAAATTGTATTTCAATCATTCGGTTCTCTCTTTTTTTATAATGGAAATTCGGTAGAAGGTATTCGAATGAAGAACCTTCCACTGAATTTGTTCCAGGTTGGAAATACTTTTTATTCTCAAAGAATAAACGGTGGACTTTATGTCTTTGCCGGTAGGGAAATGAAAGAACTTATTCCCAGAAAGGCATTTGGAGATAGTGATGTCCTGGCCGGGCTCCCTTATGATGATGCGGTTTTAATGTTTACCCGTAATCAGGGAGGTTTCCTGTATCGAGATGGGAGGGTAGAAAAATGGGAAACTGAATGTGATGATATATTCAAGAAGCATACCATTAATCGTGCGGTGATGACCAAAGATAGTTGCTACGTTGTTGGCACAATATCCGATGGCATATATGCGTTGGATAAAAAGGGAAAGCTGATTTGGAAGGTCAATACGGATAATAAACTACAGAACAATACTGTTTTGAGATTGTATTGTGATGATGACAACAATATATGGACAGCTTTGGATGAAGGTATTGCCTATATACACAACAATTCTTTAATCTATTATTATGAACCTCCATTTCGTAAAATAGGCATGGTATATGATGTTTTGGTAAGGGAAAATGAAGCTTATATTGCTTCTAATCAAGGACTTTATTGGCTTAGGGATGGAAAGACTGAATTAGTTCCGGGTTTGGAAGAACAAGCGTGGTTCGTCGATGAATGGGGAAAACAGATTTTCTGCGGGCACAACAAGGGAACTTTCCTTATATCAGGACTGAAATCAAAGCTGGCATCTGATGTAAAAGGAGGGATGTGTATGGAAAAAATTGAATTGAAGGAACAATCTTTTTTGTTGGAGGGAGCTTATGCGCTTCTGAATTTATATACGGAGACTGCTTCGGGAGAGTATTGCTTTACTCGGTCCTTACGTGGGTTCAGTCACATGATTCGTCATATAGAAGTGGACCATCAAGGGAATATTTGGGCGAAACATTTAAGGAATGGTTTGTATCGCTTTCGGATTGATTCGGATATGAAGCAGGTAAAGGATGTGCGGAAGTATGAGAGTTTGGGAGAAGTGAAAGGTGGGAGTTTTACTTTGTTCAAAATCAATGGTCGGGTAGTTTTTTCTAATGGGGAATATTTCTATACTTACGAAGATATGACTGATTCGATTGTTCCCTATGAAACAATGAATGAACAATTGATGGAATTGAAGGGAATCAAGACTGTGAGTCATGCGAACGGAGATTACTATTGGTTTGTGGGCGACAGGACTGTGTATTTGGTGAAGTGTGCGATAAATACTTTCAATATCGAACTTCGGATTCCATATTCTTTGTTTGACGGTCTGGCTGTGGAAGAACGAGGAAGCGTGGTTTATGACAAGAGAAATAATCATTCCTATCTTTGCTTGAATAATGCTATTGCCCGTATTGAAACAGATAGTTCCTCGTTATATAAATCTCAGACTAGGCGTTCTTTATGGATTTCAGAGATGCAGGTTACTGAGGAATTCAGTGATAAACGGAAAACATTGGTCGTGCAGTCGGGAGTCAAGGTCGAACATGAGTTTAATACAGTGAGTTTTACATTGTGCTATCCGGTTTATAACGATTATACTTATAAAGTAAGATACCGGTTGGAAGGGTATTCTGATCAGTGGATACCCGATGGACGCAATTTGCAGAAAAAGTATGCCCGTCTTCCTTATGGAAGTTATGTTTTTCGGGCGGAGATATATGATACTGGTAGAGTTTTGGCATCGGTAGAGTTTCCCTTTGAGATTTTGTCTCCGTGGTATTTGTCTTATTGGGCTGTGGGAAGCTACATTCTGATAGGGTTGTGCCTGCTGGCCTTGCTGCAATATATTGTTTATCGTTTTGTGAAGAAAAAGAAGGATCGTGTGATTGAGCAGCAACGTGTAGCCCATCAGGCAGAGCTTGAACGGCAAGAGAAGAAGATTATCGAGTTGGAAAAGGAACAGCTTGAGGCCGATTTGCGTTTTAAAAGCAAAGAATTGTCCAGCGTGGTAATGATGAATATCGCTCATCAGGAGTTTTTGAATTCATTGAAAGAGGAGATACAGAAGCAAAAGTTGTCCGGACAGCATAGTCGTAAGAATTTGGATAAGCTTCTCGCTTTGGTTAACAATAATATAGTGTCTGATGAAGAGAGCTGGATAATGTTTCAAGCTAATTTTGACCGTATACATGAAAATTTCTTCCGGAATCTGAAACTTCAATATACAGATTTGACTTCAGGAGATTTGCGCTTTTGTGCATTGCTTCGCTTGAATATGCCGACAAAGGAGATAGCGAAGTTGCTCAACATTTCCACGCGTGGGGTTGATGCTGCAAGATACCGGTTGCGCAAGAAATTCAATCTGCTTCCGGAAGAAAGTCTGACTGATTTCCTTATAAATTTTAAATAACTGTTTTACAGTGGAATATTAATGGGGGAAGTATTAATATTGTACTTCCTCTTTTGTTTCTTAGTGATGGGTGTACTTTTGTTGTAGTGCGAGATGTGGAGGTTGTCGCATGCTTTTCTTTTATTTGCAGCAAAATAATATTTCTATAAATTAAAAGCATGAAAGACATGAAGCATTTACTTTTCAAGTTACAATCATTTTTAGTCTTGTTGGTGTTTACTGCCGTTAGTGCGTATGCGCAGAAATCTCCGGTCGATATGAATCGTTTCATCGACGATTTAATGAAGAAGATGACCCTGGAAGAGAAAATAGGTCAGTTGAATCTGCCGGTTACCGGTGAGATTACGACCGGTCAGGCTAAAAGTAGTAATGTGGCCAAACGTATTCGTGCCGGTGAAGTGGGCGGGCTTTTCAATCTGAAAGGCGTGGAACGTATCCGCGATGTACAGAAGCAGGCGGTTGAAGAAAGTCGTTTGGGTATTCCTCTCTTATTTGGTATGGATGTTATTCATGGATATGAAACGGTGTTTCCCATTCCTTTGGGATTGTCGTGTACATGGGATATGAAGGCGGTTGAAGAATCGGCACGTATTGCAGCCATTGAGTCCAGCGCCGACGGTATTTGCTGGACATTCAGTCCGATGGTGGATATTTGCCGTGATGCCCGTTGGGGGCGTGTGTCCGAGGGCAACGGTGAAGACCCGTTTCTGGGAGCAGCCATTGCGCAGGCCATGGTACGTGGTTATCAGGGAAAGGATATGAGCCGTAATGATGAAATCATGGCTTGTGTAAAGCATTTTGCCTTGTATGGTGCCGGTGAGGCAGGACGTGACTATAATACAGTAGATATGAGTCATCAGCGCATGTTCAATGAATACATGTTGCCCTATCAGGCGGCGGTTGATGCCGGTGTGGGCAGTGCGATGGCCTCTTTCAATGAGGTCGATGGCATTCCTGCCACTGGAAACAAGTGGTTGATGACGGATATACTGCGTAAGCAGTGGGGATTTGACGGCTTTGTGGTGACAGACTATACTGGAATTGCTGAGATGACCGACCACGGTATGGGCGATACGCAGACTGTTGCCGCCTTGGCACTGAATGCAGGTGTGGATATGGATATGGTGAGCGATGCATTTGTAGGTACGCTCAAGAAGTCATTGACAGAAGGAAAAGTGACAGAAGAAGCAATTAATGCGGCTTGTCGCCGTATTTTGGAAGCTAAGTACAAGTTGGGCTTGTTCGATAATCCTTATAAATACTGTGATGTGAAGCGTGCCAAGAAGCAAATCTTTACCAAAGAGCATCGTGCTGTTGCGCGTAAGATTGCTTCGGAGAGCTTGGTGTTGTTGAAGAACGAGGGTAATGTGCTTCCGCTGGCCAAAAAAGGCACTATTGCTGTGGTAGGTCCGTTGGCAGACAGCCGCAGTAATATGCCGGGTACTTGGAGTGTGGCTGCTGTATTGAAGAATGCAACTTCTTTGGCTGAAGGTTTGAAGGCGGTAGCAGGCGATAAAGCCGAAATATTGACTGCGAAAGGCTGTAATTTGATGAGTGATGCCGAATATGAGAAACGTGCCACTATGTTCGGACGTTCTTTACACCGTGACAATCGTTCGGACAAGGAGTTGCTGGACGAGGCTCTTGCCGTGGCTGCCAAATCGGATGTTATTGTGGCTGCGCTCGGTGAGTCTTCGGAAATGAGTGGAGAGAGCAGTTGCCGCACGAATCTTGAAATGACCGACACCCAACGCATGCTGTTACAAGAATTATTGAAAACAGGAAAACCAGTGGTACTGGTACTGTTTACCGGTCGTCCACTGGTACTGAACTGGGAGCAGGCAAACGTGCCGGCCATTCTGAATGTATGGTTTGCGGGCAGTGAGGCAGGTTTTGCCATCGGTGATGTACTGTTTGGTGATGTGAATCCGAGTGGGAAGCTGACTACGACTTTCCCGAAGAGCGTGGGACAGATTCCTTTGTTCTACAACCACAAGAACACGGGCCGCCCTCTTGCCGACGGTGCATGGTTCCAGAAATTCCGCAGCAACTATATAGACATAGACAATGAACCGCTTTATCCTTTTGGTTTCGGCTTGAGCTATACCACATTCTCTTATAGCGACGTGTCTTTGGACAAGACTAGCATGACGGATAAGGGCGAACTGACTGCTACCGTGACTGTGACCAATACCGGCAAGAGAGACGGTGCAGAAGTGGTTCAACTTTATATTCGTGACCTTGTGGGAAGTGTAACCCGTCCGGTGAAAGAGTTGAAAGGCTTTGAGAAGATTTTCCTGAAAGCCGGTGAATCTAAAAAAGTATCTTTCAAGATTACTCCCGAATTGCTGAAGTTCTACAACTACAATCTTGATTTTGTATGCGAGTCCGGTGACTTTGAGGTGATGATTGGCAGAAATAGCCAGGACGTAAAGAAAGCAGCGTTCAAGTTACTCTAACTGATTCTCAAGACGGCAATATGCAGCATTCGAGCCACTGCGTTGAGATGGCATTGTTGCTGCATATTGTCTGCATTTTCACTGCAAACGTTTTGCAATATTCTTGTAGTATTTGCCTGACTTGTGTGAGATAATATAATCTATTGAAAAACATGAAGAAAATATTTTTATTAATATTGTGTCTGTCCGCCATGTATCCGGTTGTCAATGCCGGGCGAGTGGTTCAGAGTTTCAATGACGGCTGGTATTATGTTGCGTATAATGACAATCGGTTCCAGAAAGTACGATGTCATGAGGAAGGTTGGGAGCAGGTACATCTGCCACATACCTGGAATACGGATGCCTATTCCACCCGTAACTATCGCAGGGCTTCTTCCTGGTATAAGAAAGAGTTCCGGCTGGAAGCCGCAGAGATGTGGGACTGTCTCTTATACACATCTCCGAGCCCACGAGACTAAGGCGAATCTCG
>ENA-OYKT01000309-OYKT01000309.1-human-gut-metagenome-genome-assembly--contig:-NODE-309-length-10225-cov-4.629302_pt1 | contig 10225 bp, 10 predicted proteins | sample MGYA00244950_ERZ653073 | MGnify/ENA primary metagenome ERZ653073 (study PRJEB26926, sample SAMN06165327) | human gut metagenome | biome: ENVO:00009003; feature: ENVO:2100002; material: ENVO:00002003...
ACGAGCTTTTTGATGTCAAACTGCTTTTTCATCGTTCCAGCTCCTTTCGCTTGGTGCGGTCCACCACGGCATTTTTGACCATCTCTTTGAACTGACTGAGTTTTGCCAGCACAGACGGGCGTTCCGTTTTCTCGGCCTTCTTGACCTTTTTGCTGGTGTACTCGGTAAATGCAGCGGTCAGCGCATCGGCGTCACGGCCTTTGAAAAAGATCAGGTACTTGGGTGGGGAGCTGCTGCGGTCCTTCTTCACCGCATAGTCCACGCCGTATTTCCGGGCGATCTTCTCAAACTCCTTGATGGAGGGGTCGGTGATCTCGATGTTGGAAACGCCCTGATTCTGGCCGATCAGCTGCTTCACCGTCTGCTTGCCGTGGGGAATCACGGGGGTATCCCGGCTTTTCTGCTTTTGCAGCTTCTTTTCCTTGCGGTGGGCAAGGTACTTGGTGATGGCGGCTTTCATCAACCGCCCGGTAAACTTTGTTCCGCTGACTACCAGCGTCAAAGTCCTGTTTTCCACTTCCTCCTGCATAGGTCATCGCCTCCTTTCCACGGATTTTGCAGGGGTGGCACTTGATACTAAGGCGGGACCACCAACCGCCGCAGCAGGTATTTCAGCATGGCAGGCTCCTTTCAGCGCAGCTGGTCGGAGCGGTCATAGTACAGATGGCCCTGGCGCACTTTGGCATGGCTGAGAATCTTGATGTGGCCCTTTTCCTGGTTCTCCAGGCTTTTCTGGTATCCGGCCTCCGTCAGAAATAGGCGGGTCCGTTCACCTTTCCAGCCCACCGGGGAATCGTCGGTCAGCACATCGAAGATAATCATGTGCCGGGTGTCATCGGCAAACCGCTCCAAATCCATGTACTCATGGCCGTGGTAGTTCTGCGCCCCGGCTTTGAGGCGCATTTCCTCCATCAGCTGGCCCACGGTCTTACGCTCAGGCATGGCGTGCGCCTCCTTTCCCGCGTCCCTGGCCCTTCACGGTCAGGATACCGTCCAGGGTGGTGGCGGTGATCCGCAGGCGCTCGGCGGTGGCAATGTCATTCTTCACGGTCTCGTCGATGCCGTGGCCGCAGACCACCAGCACATGGGACCGGCGCAGGTAGTCCCGCGCCATATCCAGCCCGTCCTTGTGTTCCTGGGGAATCTCGTCCTTGAGGAAGGTAGGCAGGAACAGCACCGGGCAGATGGGCGAATACCCGGCGTCGTACACCTGACGACAGTAGGCCGCAGCGCTCTCGGCGTTCTCATACTGGCTGTTGCTCCAGGGAGCCGTAATGTAGGCAAGAGGTCGTTTCATGGCAAAATCCTTTCTCCCGGTGTTTTCGGGTAGCAGAAAAGCGGCTGTTTACCAGCCGCCTGCGTACATATCGTGGTTGACTTGTGCGGTGTAGTGGTTGCTGATCGTGGTCGGCGCATTAAACAGCACCGCAAGCAGATACTGCTTCATGTTGCGGATTTCGGTGGTATTGTTCCGCAGGCATTCCATGACAAACTCGATGTGGGAGCAATCCAGCTTCAAAAAACGGGAGCGGACCACCTCATGGGGGAAGTCGCTGCCAGCGATCCGGGTGGTTTTCCGCTTGGCGCAGACGGTCTCCACCATCAGCTCCACAATCTCGTCCAGGTCCTCCCGGTAGGTGGTAAACTCCCGGCACAGGTGGTCATACTCGATATTCTCCAGAATCAAATCCCGATAACTTTCCATCTCTGTGAGCGACATCGCATCCCTTCCTTTCCGTTCCGGCAGCTGTGCTGCCGCTGGCTCCCGGAAGGGAATAGAATCGGTACTTGATCCATAAGTAATTGTTTTTTCTGTATTTGATTTCTCTATATTTAATTCTGCGGGCTTTTCCGTATCCGGTTTTACCATATCCGGGTTTTCCGTATCTGGTGAAGCCGTATCCGGCTGGGGCGTATCCGGGTTCTTCGGCTGTGGTTGCTCGTAGATAACATACTCGGTATCGCTGATCCGACCCTGCCGGTCTCGCAGCTGATGGCGGACAATGTACCCGGCAGTTTCCAGCTCCCGCAGCGCGCCGCCGATAGCGTCCACGCCCTCTTTGCAGATGGCGGCAAGCCCTCTGGTGGTATAGTTCCAGTCCTCCGGTAAGGACAGCATCATGGAAAGCAGCCCCTTGGCTTTCAGGGACAGTTTCCCGTTGCGTAAATGGTGATTGCTCATCACGGTATAATCTCTGGTTCGTTCAATGCGAAATACGGCCATTGACCTCACTCCTTCCAAATTTCTCAGGGTATGAAAAAAGAGGCTGTTGCACAAGGAAAAAATCCAAGTGCAGCAGCCTCTTTACGGTTAAATGCCTCCAGAAGCACAAAAACGCTCGCCATAGACCCCCTAATTTCCAAAAAGCAGATAACTCAAACAGGCCCTTCTGAATAACGATTGTTTTCCAGAGGAGCCTGTTTTCCAAATTTTCAGAAATCAGAAATTCAGGTATGCTTTAGGCTGAATCAAATGCAGATTTTGCAGCCCACTGTTGCACTTTGCCAGCAGGTGAGCAATGTTTTGGGAAAGCCCCAAAAACAGAAGCTCCGCCAGGACTTTGACTTTACCGCCGGTAAGGAAACGCTTGAAATTCCGATTGTGCTTTAGCTGTCCGAAGGCACCCTCTGCCTGAATGGAACGGTTGCAGCGCAGCAGCTTTCCTTCCTCGGTGGTAATGTTGTGATACGAATTCTTGCGCAGATTCTGAAATTCCCAGCAGACAAAAATTTCTTTGCGCTTTTCGCTGTCTTTAGCCTTGCAGCAGGCTGTACGGTAAGGGCAGCCGGAGCAGTCCTCGCAGCGGTAAACAGAGATTTTGCGCTCTGTACCGTCCTTCGCATGGGAGGTATAGTGAGAACTGAGATCCAGATGTCTGCCGTTCTTGCAGATAAAGCAGTCATCCGGTTCGTAATAGCCCATGTTTTCCATTCTGCCAACCTGTGACTTTGAAGAACGCTTTTTCCCCGATTCATAGTTGGCGGGCTTAATAAATGCAGTCTGGCCATTTTCAAACAGCCAGCGGTAATTGGCAAGACTTTCATAACCGGAATCCGCCACGACATTGCGATAGGATTTTCCGTGCTTATGCCATAAATAGGTCAAAAACGGGATCAGCGTGCCGAAGTCCGTTCTGTTGCTGAATACGCCAATGCCGGTTATGAAACCGCTGTTGACAGCAAACTGAACATTATATCCGGGTTTTAGCTGGCCATTGCGCATATGGTCGTCTTTCATATGCATAAAAGTGGCATCTGTGTCTGTCTTGGAATAGCTGTTGCGATTCTCCCCGCAAATTGCCTTCTTTCTGTTATACTCCATCCAGCGGCGATACAAGAGAGCCAGTTCATCCCGCTCCCGAACGATTTCCGGCTTATGGTGCCCGCGGCCTTTTTTTACTTCAATGCCCTGCGCCTCGATTTCCGTATTGAGTTGTTCCAGTCTTTTCTCAACCTTAGTCGAGGTCAGATTTCCTTGCGGACATACCAGTTCTTTCAACCGTGCCTTGATTTTCTCAAGCTGTTTGCTTACCTGCTTTAGCCATACGAATGTATACCGATTTGCTTTGCTTTCGATTTTGGTTCCGTCCACAAACACCTCGGAGTGCTCGGTATACCCTTTATTCTCCAGCTTCTTTACATATTGAAAGAACAAATCCTCAAACGCTTCCTGCAGATTACGGTTGGCCCGAAATCTTGCTATAGTGCAGTGATCCGGTGTTTTCTGATCTTCCAGCAGCCAGCGAAATACCAGATTCTCCCTGCACAATTCCTCTATTTTACGGCTGGAATATACGCCCTTTATGTAGGCGCACACCAGCACTTTAAATAACACACGCGGCTCTATCTGCGATTTTCGGATTCCCGAATAAGCTCTATACAACTTTGTGTAATCCAGTTCCTCAAGCTGGATGCTTGCCTGATAGAGCGCGTTGTGCTTCGATATCCTTATTTCTGTCGGCATCCGAAATTTTAACTGTTGACTTTTTTCCAAAATTTCGATATGCTGTTCTTGATTTTGAGTTTTTTTGCTCACAACTATTAACTTAAAGCAAAAGACCGAAGTTGTAAAGCCTTTTTTGGCTTTTACTTCGGTCTTTATTTTTTAGAGGATGTGCAACAGCCCCAGTTAGCTGTTTTGTTCACTTTTTCTGCGCCGGTAGGGGCGCTTGGGAATGGGCGGTCTGTCCAACAGGTCATTTCCCTGAGAGAATGGCAGAGTTTGCAGAACACGGTCAATCTCTATAAATTCCATACCATGCTGGGAATGGCAATCCTCCCGGATTGCTTCCCGGATTTCCTTTACAGTACACATTTCAATCCTTTCCTTTCGCAGTAATGATTTGTTTATGAGTGGCGGCGGTGTTTTCCCGGTTTGAAATCGAGGATATGTCCCTCAATCACACGAGCGTAACGCTTGATCTTAATCTCCCGGCGCTGCTGGCTTTGCAGGGCAGCCTGATACCCGTCCTCGGTCAAAAACAGCCGCATTTCCTCTCCGGGGCTGCCGTAAGCTGTGCTGGGACGCAGGACGGAAAACTCAATCATCCAGCGGGTGTTATCCCAAAACCTCTCTACGGCGAGAATGTTGTGTCCTTTCAGCTCACGGGCTGAAATATCCCTCATAGGCGGCTCCTTTCATCGTTCCTGGTCTCTCTGACGCTTTTTCTGCCATGCCTCCAGCAGCTTGATGATGGTTTCCTGCATCCGCTGGGGCGTATAGCTTTTAGGGAAATACTTCCGCAAGGTGTCAGAGGTAAATGTCACTCGGTCCAGATCGCTTTTCTTTTCCTCACCCATGATGACACGCATCATATCGAGGGTCAGATGCCCCTCCTGACTGTATTTCTTGAGCCGCTGGGCTTGAGAAAGAGAAGGGGTAGCCTGTTCGCTGTCCATCGCGTCCAACAGGTCTACCTGTTCCTCCTTTTTGAGAAAGGACAGCTCATAGGCAGGGTTCAGGGCAATCTTCTTTTCATCCACCATATCCATCAATTCAGGAATCAGCTCTGTCAGACGGATATAGCGCTGAACTTGATTTCTGCTTGAACCAGCCTGCTGAGCCAATATTTCATCGGCTCTCAACTTCGTCCCAACTTGGGACGAAGTTAAATCAACTCGCTCTCCCTGATGTTTCATGGCATCCAGCTTCATCTTGTAGGCAAATGCTCTTTCACTGGGGAGCAGACTTTCTCGTTGCAGGTTGCTGTCAACCATAATGATCGTGGCGGCATCATCATCCAAATCCCGAACAATGACCGGCATGGTCTCCTTTTCTGCCAGCTCACTGGCTCTGTGCCGCCTGTGTCCGGCTACCAGCTCATAACCGCCCTCCGGGTCCGGTCGAGCAATCGCCGGAACCAGAACGCCATACTGCTTGATACTGTCTGCGGTCTCCATCATGGCTTCGTCATCCTTGACTTTGAATGGATGCCCTTTGAACGGGTGCAGTTCCGACAGCGGGATTTCTACTACTTTTTCTCTCTGAGCATCGGCACGGCTCTCCTCCGTAGAAAACAGATCATCTACCGATGCCAGTTCTACTTTTTTCGCGCTGCTTTTCAAGTTTCAACACCTCCTTCGTCAGATTTCGATACCCCTCTGCCACCTTACCGCCAGGGTCATGGACGAAAATGCTTTTTCCCTCTGCGCTAATTTCCTTTGCACGGACAGAGTGTGGAATCTCCGTTCCAAAGACTTTGATTTTACTTCCATAGGTGTCCCGCAGCAAAGCAGCAATCTCTTTGGCAAAGTTGGTGCGGTTATCCACCATCGTCAGCAGTATACCGTCAATCTGGAGCTTTGGATTGATCTGCCGTTTTACCTTGCTGACCGTAGATAAAAGCTGTTCCAGTCCTTTGGCGGGCAGATACTCTGCCTGAACGGGAATTATGATCCTGTTCGCAGCCGCCAGCGCATTGACCGTAAGCATCCCCAACGAGGGCTGACAGTCAATCAGGATATGGGAATATTGTCCCTTCAGTGTGTCCAGATATTGCCGTAAAACCGTTTCACGGCTCATGGCGTTTACCAGAGAAACCTCCATACCGGAAAGCTGAATATCCGCAGGCATCAGGTCAACGCCTTCTGCATGATGCAGAATACCTTCTCCGGGGCGTATAGGCTGATCCATCAGAATTTTGCCCATTGCATCCGACAGTGTAAATGGCAGCTTGTCCGGTTGCGGATTTCCCAAGCTGATTGTCAGGCTTCCTTGTGGGTCCCCGTCGATCAGAAGCACTTTCTTTCCGGCCTGTGCCAGACCTATTCCCAAGTTCGCACAGGTTGTTGTTTTGCCAACGCCGCCTTTCTGGTTGGCGATGGCGATGATTTGCGTGTTCAAATAAACCTCCTCCTTCTACAAAAAATATCCCTATTCCGAAAAATAGGGATGAAAAAAGCCGCTTACTCAAATAAATGAATAAACGGCTATGTAAGAAATATTCGATTGTAAGTAAAGTTTTATATCACTGCAAAATAACGAAGTGCATCTTTGATTGCTTCTACCTTTTCTGGTGTCGGATGTTTCCTCGGCTGTTTCAATTCTTCTACCGCATTAGGAGCATCATACATCGGCAATCCTAAATCTCTCTTTACCTCTGCGATATATGCGGTATGTACTTTGAAGCCGTATTTAGCTTCTATGTACTCCTTTATCATTTTGTAGGTCACTCGTTCCTTGGGCTTGTATTCTTCGGCTCTTTTAGCGATATTATCAAGCGGAACTTTTCCCTCACCCTCACCAAACTCAACTTTTACGTTGATATGTCCGTCTGGCTTTTTGTGGGAAAGCAGTACTACCGTCTCAACGGTACTTTCGTTGTCCCAACAAAGTTCCTGTGTCTCCCTGTCTCCAAAATACACCGGAAAACGGAACTTTATGTGCTTCAGGAATCTGCCATCTGGCTGCTCCTGCTCGTAAATGTCCACCTGTTCTACAAAGCTGTTAAGAAATTCTTTCTTCTCCAGGTCGGTGAACTTATCATATAGTTTATCAAAATATAAAAGAAATTGATAGACGTTTTCTTCTGATATTTTCTGTTGCCGGATATTTAGCAGGCGATTCTTGACTTCTTCTATACTGTTCTCCACGCCTTCAATTTCATCATATAGACGATATAAGCGTGTCTCCATATCCTGATATTTCTTCTCATAAAATTTATCCATGATATCCAGACTATCCATCTGCTGTCCAAGTCTTCCTTTTGCTCCGGTCAGCTGCCTGTGCTGTTTTTTCAGTCTTTCAATCTCTTTTTCTATTTCTTCTGTATCTATTCTTGAACCGATTTTATTCAGAATTGCTTCTTCAAATTTCGGATTCTTCACCAGCTTCCGAATAACTTCTTCCACTGCATTGTTAATCTTCTCCTCGCTCCATTGTTTACGATATCCACATTTATGACCATCTACCAGGCGACGATGTTTGCAGGCATAATAGAAATAATCCTTATATAAGGTTCCGTCTTTCTTTTTCTTTCGGTTCACGTTTCCATACATACCGCTTCCACATAACGGACATCTCAATATTCCGGATAAAATATGCTCATGATCGAGACTATGTGTCTTTTCATATTTCACACCTGTTTTTTCCCGTTTTTGATGTGCCAGCTCCCAGTCTGTTTCTGAAACAATCCCTTCATGGATACCATCGTGCAGCATATAATTTTCCTGCTTTACAATGCGGTATTCATTTCTTGTACCAGAAACTTTCTCGTTTTTCCTTCGTCCATAAGCCAGCTTTCCACAGTATACCGGATTATCCAGAACGCCTTTTATAAATGAAGCGGCAAATGCGTCCAGTGTATTATTCTGTCGTTTTTTCTTTTTATATCCATGCTGGTTCAGCCATGCAGCAATCGCAGAGATTCCCATATTGGTATGAATAAATTTGTCATAGATCAGACGAATAATCTCTGCTTCGTCCTCTGCGATCTGCAATTCTCCATTTACCAGCTCATAGCCATATGGAGCAAACCCACCGTTCCATTTTCCTTCCCTGGCTTTCTGCTTACGTCCTTCCATTGTCTGAACAAGGATATTCTCCCGTTCAATCTCTGCCACCGCAGACAGAACAGAAATCATCAGCTTTCCACTATCTTTTGAGCTGTCAATCCCATCTTCTACACAGATCAGATTCACTCCAAAATCCTGCATCCTCTGCAAAGAATTTAAAACATCTGCCGCATTACGACCGAATCTGGAAAGCTTGAACACCAGTACAAACTGTACCTCATCTGTTCCATTCTCAATATTATCCAACATTCTCTGAAATTCCGGTCTGCCCTCTACGCTCTTTCCAGACTTACCTTCATCGGAATACTCATTTACGATTTCCATGTTCTGAAATTCCGCATATCTCTTGAGTTTTTCTTTCTGAGCATCCAGACTGTAGCCATCTACCTGCATGGTTGTGGATACTCTGGTATATATATCGCATTTAATCTTTTTACTCACTTTTTCTCCTCTCCTCAGAACATCCCAAAGCAATTTCCAACAATTCAGTTGCAACTTGTGGATTTCTGATACGCATTAAGTTATCCCAGACATCAGCTTTTCCAAGTAGATTCATCCCGCCATGCCATACTATTTCATCATCAATAACGGCAAAACATTCTTCTACTTCTGTTCTTGTTATCACATTTATTCCTACCAATTGCATTGCTCTGATCAATTCATAACATACATCCGACTTTCCGTAAGTAATATCTTCCGGATCTGTTGTAATAACCGTGACCTTTACCCCTACTTCCTGTCTCTTCTTGATTAGTAATAAAAATCTGTCAATTTTATCCTGTCTGATATCCGGACTGGAAATTACCACCATTTTTTCTGACTCTACAATATCTTGCTCGAATTTTTCGGTATAATTTACAGAATCAAATATTGCATTTATTATTTGTTTAGGTTGCAACTCTTGCGTCCAGATTGAAAATCCTGTCTTTCTGTATGTTCTCAATCTTTTGGCATACATTTTATCAAAATAACGCACATGCGAATCGATATAATCATACACATAAACGGCTTCTTTTCCGACATAATCTCTGTTTAATCTACCTACATACTGTTCCAGGCGTCCTTCAAAAGATACAGGTGCTGCAAGCATTAATACATCCAGTCTTGGGAAATCAAACCCTTCTCCTATTTTCTGACCAGTTGCCACCAAAATAAGCGATTCATTTTCAGGTATCTGCTTTAATTTTACTCTTATTTCAGCATTTTCCTTATCCGAATTATCCCCATATAGAAGGAATACATGATCTGCTTTTTCCTTTAAGGCATCATGTAATAATTTTGCATGTTCCTTAAATCTTGTCAAAATTACAGGCGTTTGTTTTCTTGCGACACAAGTTATAACATCATCTACGATCATTTCATTGCGCGCCTTACTGGTACTAATCAAATTATATGCTTTATTAATATTATCCTTGCTTTCTGCAGTATCAACTACTCTTGTGTATCTTGGGACAAAATAATGTCCAATCCCCTGTTCCTTAGCCCTCTCCAATGCAGTAAATCTATGTCTCAAAGGTCCCAACAGCATATAGATAATCCGATCAAGACTGTCACCACGTTTAGGTGTAGCAGAAACACCATACACGTATTTTGCGTTTATTTTTTGTAATAATTCCATAGATGTGTTAGAAGCTGCGTGATGACATTCATCCATAATTACCATTCCGTAAGAATTAATTCGTTCATTAAATTTCCCTCTGCTGTACATTGAACCAACCATTGCAACATCTATGATCCCTGTCAATGTATTTTTATTTCCGTGCAAAACACCTATTACACTATTTCTTTTTTTCTTTCTTCCTGTTTTTGTTTCATATTCCGGTGGTTCTTCTCTTATCTCTAAGAAATGATTCAATTCATCAACCCACTGATTAAGCAAATCTTTACTTTGTAGCAAAATGAGCGTATTTACTTTACGCTCTGCAATAAGGTAACTACATACTACTGTTTTTCCAAATGCAGTTGACGCACTCATAACCCCATCTGAATGTGATAATAATTTTTCTGCTGCTAATTCCTGTTGCATTCGCAAATCACCTTTAAAAGATACTCTGATAGGTTGTCCTGTTTCTCTTTGATCTGAAACATCAACTGAAATGCCTGCTTTTTCACATTCCTGTATAATATTTTCCCGCAGTCCTCTCGGAATCTGTATATATCCATCTATATCCTTACCTAAATATACCTGTCTCTTATACACATCTCCGAGCCC
>ENA-OYKT01000313-OYKT01000313.1-human-gut-metagenome-genome-assembly--contig:-NODE-313-length-10119-cov-4.100258_pt1 | contig 10119 bp, 7 predicted proteins | sample MGYA00244950_ERZ653073 | MGnify/ENA primary metagenome ERZ653073 (study PRJEB26926, sample SAMN06165327) | human gut metagenome | biome: ENVO:00009003; feature: ENVO:2100002; material: ENVO:00002003...
TACGAGATTCGCCTTAGTCTCGTGGGCTCGGAGATGTGTATAAGAGACAGCTTAACACCTGTATGGGATGATAGAGTCCCATGCATGCGCGGGCATGCAAGACCAACGTGGCAAAATGGAAACAAAACAAAGGAGGAAACATCATGACAGGTAAAAAACTGCAGCGTCTGCTGGCGTGCCTGCTGGCGGTCCTGCTTCTGTCACAGGTCGGCGCGTTCTCGCCGGCCGTGTTCGCGGCGGATGCCAGTGGCTACACGCTGCAAGACGGTACGGCGATTATCCCGGCCGGAACGTCGAAAGAGGATGTGGACCGCATTCTGGCGGCGGCGCTGGTCGTTGGCTTTGACCAGATGAGCGGTGAGGAGCAGGATCGTATTCTCACGGGTGAGTGGCAGTATGCGTGTGAGGGCAAGTCTGCAATTTCCACGAAAAACACTGCGTGGGGGCCGGTCACCGGTTTTGATTCTTCGAAAAAATTCGGACTTGTTACCACGAAGTATAGCCATCCTGCGCTGTCGGCGAATGAGGATGCCAGCTATCCGATCCGCCTGAAGCTGGCCGATGGTACGTTGACGAACGAAGTCAAGGTCTATAAGGCACAGAAGCCGGTTTCGTCCATCACGCTCAAGGAAGGCGTTACTGTTACGCTGCCGTACAACGCGGACGTATCGATCAATTTTGACGCGCTGCGCGAGCGCATCTTCGACCAGGTCGTGGAGAGCACCACGCCCGACCTGAAGGTCAACGACGTGACCATTGAGTACTATGCCACTGCGACGACCGGCGCTGCCGTCGGCTTCGGCAAGAACTGGGCTCCTCTGGAGGGCGGCAAGGTCGACGGCCTGAACTATCCCGCCATTTCTGCGGGTGACCAGCAGATTCAGATCAGCTTCAAGGGCGACGATACTTACAAGGCGTCCTCTGAAACGACGACGGTGACCTTCACCGAGCGCCCGGGCATCGAAGCGGCGACGAAGGAAAACCCGACGTTCAAGCTCGACTTTACCGCCGACGGCGAGGCGATCTACGACAACATCCGGCAGCAGGTCTGGGATGCGGTCGTTGTGAGCACGAAACCGGCTCTGACCGTGGATAATGTGACCATCGAGTATTATGCGACTGCAACGACTGGCGCTGTTGATAAGCTTGGTCATGCTTGGGTCGCGCTGACGGGTGGAAAAGTCAATGGTCTGACCTATCCCGCCATCGGTGAAGGTACGCAGGAAGTGCGCATCACCTGGGGCGGCAGCAAAAACTACGCCGCCTGGCAGTGGCAAGGGAATGTGGCCGTCACCGGCCGCGCGGACGCACCGTTCCGGTTCAAAGAGGGCGTGACCGAGGGCATGACGGTCGCGATGGTCTACAATCGCGATCAGAGCATCAACTACGAGGAGACCGCGCAGGCCCTGCGCGAGGCGCTGCTTGAGAGCACGGATTCGAATATCTCTATCGACGACGTGACGGTGCAGTACAACGCCGATATCACGGGCATTACTAAGAACTATAAGCCGTTGGACTGCAACGAAACGCTGGTTCTCGTCAAGTTTGGTCTTGGCAACCAGATCATCCACTTCAGCTGGTCCGGCAATGCTGATTACAAGCCGCTCAAGCTGGATGACGTCACGGTTAAAATGTCCGATAATCGTATTAAGAGCAGAATCGTGCTCAAGGATGGCGTTTCCATCACTTATCACATGGATCCGGCCGTCATGGAGCAGGAAATTTTTGAAAATCTCATCGACTGGGACGCCTCCACGCTGCCCGAAAAGAGCACGCTGAGTGCGGCTGACTTCACGTTCGAGTACTATGGTGAAAATGTGCTCGGCGAGGAAGACGGCGGCATCAGCGGCGGTGTTCCGGACTGGGCACCGGTTGCCGGCGGTACGGTGAACTTTCTGAATTACCCCCAGATGGGCGCCGGCGAGAACCAAAAGGTCCGCGTGAGCTACAGCGGCAATGACGAGTATTGTCCCTGCAAGAACGTGGAGGGCACCCTCACGGTCAACAAGGCGAAGGTCTCTGTTAAGGTGCACTCGACGAGCATCTATGCCGAAGAGGCCAAAAATAAGCTGGGCGAGGGCTTCATCACGACTGACCCGGCTGACAAGTTCGACATCTACACCATCTACGGCGGCATGACCAGCGACGTGACCACCAGTGTGTTCGTGCAGCTGCCCGAGCGCATGACAAAGGCAACGATCATCAAGCTCATTGACAAGATGCTCCACGACCTCGACCAGAAGACGCTCACGGAGATGATGCAGCAGGGCACGACGGTCGGCGAGCTGCGCAAGCTCTTGAGTGACATCGTCGGCAAGGGCGACAAGCTGCCGCAGCCTGTGAAGGATTTGCTCAAGAAGGTCGGCATCGACATTGACACGCTCGTCAAGCTCAACGAGGCGCTCAACAAGTTCCCCGGCCTGCTTGACGATGTCCGCGTGGCCTTCGGCACGCCGGATCAGGCGGGCATCTACACCGTTTACGCGATCACGAACAACAAGAACTACGAGACCGGCTTCGGTATGGGTGCGCTCGTTGTGAAAAAGCACTACTCCGGCGTGAAGCTGCAGTGGAACCAGATTATTCCCAACGGCAAGCTGACCGCTGAGGAAGCGAAGAGTTTTGACTTCAGCGTGACGCTGATGTATGACGGTAAGCCTGCTGAAAAGCAGACGAATGTGCACTACCTGTATTCCGGCTTCACCAGCAAGTGGAAGCCGTATTCCAGCACCACAACGCCGCCGACTGAGCCCGGCCGCTATGTTGTGACGGTCGTGACTCTGGGCGGCAACTATCAGGCAGCGCCCATCACGCGCGCTTTCCAGATCACAAAGTAATTTTCCCGCGTATGTCTCCCGGGTGATTTCTGCCCGGGAGACATTTTCACGCCCGGGAAAACCGGCCGCGGCGGAAAAATGAAAAACGCCGAAAATTTTTTCAAAAATTACTTGACACCGGTCGATTCGTCTGGTATATTAAACAAGCGCTGAGGCGACGAGGCCGAGTAGTTCAGTCGGTTAGAACGCTAGCCTGTCACGCTAGAGGTCGAGGGTTCAAGTCCCTTCTCGGTCGCCACCCGCGGGGCGAAAGCTCCGCGGGCTTTGTATGCTGCTATAGCTCAGTCGGTAGAGCGCATCCTTGGTAAGGATGAGGTCCCCGGTCCGAATCCGGGTAGCAGCTCCAAAAAACCTGTAACCACAACGGTTACAGGTTTTTTTGTTATTCCGTTTTCTCCAAATAGGCCAGCGCCTGCAGATAGATGTCCTTTTTCGCGGGCGCAGCGCCGTCGATCCGCCGAGTGTCGAGGTTGTGCCGCAGGTCGGCACACTTGACCCTGCGTGCGATCGGATTTTTCGCCAGCGCCTGCACGTAGTCCATATAGGGCACGCCCTCGGCGTGCGTCAGCAGCCGGAGTGCATCGAGCACGGATGCGGGAAAACCGGCGCGCTCCAGATCCGCGAAGGAATACACATCCCCGTGATCCTCAATCACGTCGTGCAGCAGCGCCACGCACGTTGATGCTTCGTCGTCCATCTGCGTGGCGAGATAAAACGGGTGGAACACGTAGGGGTAGCCGCCCTTGTCGAGATCGTCCTTGTGCGCCTGAAACAGGATGGTGCACGCTGTTTTTACGAGCTGCGAGTAGTACATATGCCAAGCCTCCGTATGACGAATATCGGCGGTGCACGTCATATATCTACTATAGCAGGTGCGTACCCGCTGCGCAACGGCACTTTGCAGCATACAGTAAGACCCCGCCGTTCGGTGGGGTCTTGCAATTGCGAGTGAGCCTGTAAGCCGGGTTCTGTAATCGACAGCCATCTATCTAGACGCACCGTTGCCGGTGCGTTCCAGCCACCTCCATGGGACGGCCGGGCCAGCCGTATGTCCCTCCGCGGTGTTGCTCCGGATAGAGTTTACAGCGCCGCACTGTCTCCAGCCGGCGAGTGAGCTCTTACCTCACTTTTCCACCCTTACCCGATCGCTCGGGCGGTATCTTTCTGTTGCACTTGTCCGAGGGTCGCCCCTGGCGGGTGTTACCCGTTATCCTTGCCCTGCGGAGCCCGGACTTTCCTCACGCACAGCCTTTCGGCTCGTGCCCGCGGCTGTCCGGCTCACTCGCCCGACTATTTTACACATCCTGCCGCAGTACGTCAAGCGCTGCGGCGATTTATTTTCTTGTAATCACGTCAAATGGGCGGTATAATCGCTTATAAGATTCTTTTTCTTCAAAAGGAGTGTCAGCATGACCTTTTCGGATTATATCGACTACCTACATGGCAAGCGCATCGGCGTCATCGGCTTCGGCGTGAGCAATCAGCCGCTCGTGCGCGTGCTGCTGCGCAGCGGCTGCGACGTGACGGTGTGCGACCGGCGCGAGCGCGCGCAGCTCAGCACAGCAGGGGACGAGGCCGCGGCGCAGGGCGCGAAGTTTGCCCTTGGCGCGGACTATCTCGAGCATCTGGACTTTGATGTCATCTTCCGCACGCCGGGCGTGCTGCCGATCGTGCCGCAGCTGCGCAAGGCTGCGCAAAACGGCGCGATCCTCACCTCCGAGATGGAGGCGTTCTGCAACCTCTGCCCGTGCCGTATCCTTGCCATCACTGGCAGCGACGGCAAAACCACGACCTCGACCATCACGGCTGAGCTCTTGCGCGCGCAGGGGCACACTGTGCACCTCGGCGGCAACATCGGCACGCCGCTCTTTGATCGTATCCCGGACATCCGGCCGGAGGATTTTGCCGTGCTCGAGCTCAGCAGCTTCCAGCTGCACAGCATGCACTGCGCGCCTGATGTGGCCATCATCACGAACATTTCGCCGAACCATCTGGATGTGCATCCGGATTTTGAGGACTATGTGTCAGCCAAGTGCAGCATTTACCGTGGTCAGCGGCCGGACGGCGTACTTGTGCTCAACGCGAAGGATGCCCACACCCCGCGTTTCGCAGCCGAGGCGCCGGGGCACGTGCGCTATTTCAGCAGCATCGGCCCGGTGAAAAACGGTGTCTATTGCGCAGACGACGTCATTTACCGCGCGCATGACGGCGTGGCGGAGAAGATCCTGAATGCTGACGAGATCCGCATCCCTGGTGCGCACAACGTGGAAAACTATATGGCGGCCTTTGCCGCGACCGACGGCTTGGTCGGAAACGCGGCGTGCATTCAGGTCGCGCACACCTTCTCCGGTGTGCCGCACCGCATGGAGCGCATCCGCGAGCTCAACGGCATCACGTTCATCAACGATTCCATCGCCTCGAGCCCCTCGCGCACGATCGCGGGTCTGCATGCGCTGCCGAAGCCGCCGGTCATCATTCTCGGCGGGCACGACAAGCACATCCCGTTTGATACGCTCGGCGACGAGGTCTGCCTGCATGCAAAGGCGGCGGTCGTTGTTGGTGAGACGGCACAGCGCATTGCTTCCGCCATCCGCGCATCGAATTTCTATGACCCGGGAAAGCTGCCGCTCGTCGAGGCACCGGACTTCCGCGCGGCGGTCGAGACGGCCTACCGCCTCGCGCAGCCGGGCGATATCGTGACGCTGTCGCCTGCCTGCTCGTCGTTTGATCTCTTCAAAAACTTTGAAGAGCGCGGCAATACCTTCTGCGCCATTGTAGAATCTCTGCACTAAGTGCATGAATCGCTCTGCCGCTGCATAGCATGGCAGGGGGGATCTGCTATGATTTGTGCGTCTCGCCGCTGGAGACCGGCCGCCCGCCGCCGCCCGCCGCGGCTGAACCGGAGACTTGCGGTGCTGCTGTTGGTGCTCATTCTGCTGGGTGGTGCGGCGTATTTTACAGTGTCCGTACTGCACCTGATCACACAGCTGGCCGTCAATTCTGCCTGCGATCTTATGCAGTTGAAGATCAATGCTGCCGTCACGGCGGCGACGGCGCAGGTACAGGGCGACTATTATACCTACCGCACGGATGCGGATGGGACAATCACAGCCGTGAGCATTGATACCGAGCACGTGGGGCAGGTGTCCTCGCTCGTGCTTGAGCATATGATGGACGGCGACGACGGGCAGGTCGAGCTGGATATTCCGCTCGAGACGCTCTTCGGCGTGAATTTTCTGCCCGGGCTGAAACTGCCGCTGCCGGTGCGCATCCTCGTGCTGACGACGTCGGATGTGAGCTACCATAATGAACTCATGTCGGCTGCGATCAACCAGAGCAAATATCAACTGTATCTGAATGTGAAGATGGATCTCGACATTCTGGTGCCTTGGGAGCACCAGGCCGAGACCGTGGGCACGAATGTCCTGCTGGCCGAGACGGTCATCGTCGGCAAGGTGCCCCAGACGTATGTGGAAGTGGAGTAAAAAACATGGATGTACGCGAAGAGATCCTGACGCTGCGCCGTCAGCTGGAGCATGCAAATTTTCTCTATTATGTGAAGGACGCGCCCGAGATCAGCGACTTTGAATATGACGCGCTCATGCGCAGGCTCGAGGAGCTGGAGGCAGCGCATCCGGAGTATGCCTCGCCCGATTCGCCGACACAGCACGTCGGCGGCTACGCGCTCAACACTTTTGCGCAGGTGCGCCATCAGGTGCCGCTCGAGAGTCTGCAGGACGTGTTTTCATTCGACGAGCTGCGCGCGTTCGGCGCGCGCATGGACGGGTCGCTCACGCAGGCGCATGATTATTCGGTCGAGCCGAAGATCGACGGCCTGTCCATGTCGCTTGAGTATGAAAACGGCGTGTTCGTCCGCGGCGCCACGCGCGGCGACGGCATCACCGGCGAGGACGTGACGGAAAACCTCCGTACCCTGCGCAATCTGCCGCTCAAGCTCGACAGCGCGCCCGCAAAGCTCATCGTGCGCGGCGAGGTCTATATGTCGCATGAAGTATTCGCAGCGCTCAATGCCGAGCGCGAGCTGCTTGAGCAGCCGCTGCTGGCCAATCCCCGCAACGCGGCGGCGGGCTCCGTGCGTCAGCAGGATCCGAAGGTCGCGGCGGCACGCAAGCTGGATATTATCATCTTCAACCTCCAGTATGACAGTGACCGCACGTTCGCCACGCATACGGAAACGTTGGACTATCTGGCATCGCTGGGCTTCCCGGTCGTGCCGTATCAGCGCTGTGCTACGCTTACCGATTGCTGCGCACGCATCGACTGGATCGGCGACAACCGCGAGTCGTTCCCATTCGATATCGACGGTGCGGTCATCAAGATCAACGACCTTGTGCAGCGGCAGTATCTCGGCAGCACGGCGAAGTTCCCGCGCTGGGCAGTGGCGTATAAGTACCCGCCGGAGAAGAAGGAGAGCTGCGTGCGCGACATTGTCGTGCAGGTCGGCCGCACGGGCGTGCTCACGCCGAAGGCGGTCATCGAGCCGGTGCGTCTGGCCGGCACGACCGTCACGAACGCCACGCTGCACAATCAGGACTTCATCGATAACCTCGACCTGCGCATCGGCGACACGGTGCTTGTGCAGAAAGCGGGGGAGATCATCCCTGAGATCCTCTCCGTCGTGCGTGACAAGCGGCCGGAGGGCACGGTACCGTTTCATATGCCGGATACCTGCCCGGAGTGCGGCGCGCCCGTTGTGCGCGACCCGGACGGGGCCGCCCTGCGCTGCACGGGCGCGGAGTGTCCGGCGCAGCGGCTGCGCAACATTGCGCACTTTGCCTCGCGCGAGGCGATGGATATTGACGGCCTCGGCATCTCGCTGTGCCAGTCGCTGATCGAGGCGGGACTCGTGCACTCCCCGGCGGAGCTGTATGCGCTCGAGCCGCAGTCGGTCGCAGCACTGGACCACATGGGAAAAAAGTCGGCTGAGAACCTCATGGCCGCCATTGAAAAGAGCAAGGACGCCGGCATGGCGCGCCTGCTGTGCGCGTTCGGCATCCGGCAGGTGGGGCAGAAGGCGGCGAAGGTGCTGGCCATGCACTTCGGCACGCTGGACAAGCTCATGGCCGCGACGGAAGATGAACTCATGGCCATACCGGACGTCGGCCCGACGACGGCCGCGTACCTGCGCGCGTGGTTTGACAACACGCAGTCGCAGCACCAGATCCGGCTGCTTCGTGACGCGGGCGTCAGCTTCGATTCCAAGGAGCAGGTCGTGGACCGCCGCTTTGCCGGCAAGACGTTCGTGCTCACCGGCGCGCTCGAGCATTTCAGCCGCGATGAGGCCAGCGCCATCATTGAGCGCTTCGGTGGCAAGACGAGTTCTTCCGTGTCAAAAAAAACGTCCTATCTGCTCGCCGGGGAAAACACCGGCTCCAAGTATCAGAAGGCGCTCACGCTCGGCACGCCCATCATTACGGAAGCAGAATTTCTGGCTATGATCCAGGAGTAACGAAAGAAACGGAGTGGAAATCATGCGAGATTACGCAAAAGAATTTGAAAACCGCGTCGCCTTTATCCGCGACCTGCTCAAGAGCAGCGGCGCCAAGGGCGTCATCTATGGCAACAGCGGCGGCAAGGACAGCGCGCTCGTCGGCATCCTCTGCAAGGCCGCGTGCGACAATACGGTCGGTATCATGATGCCGTGTGCCTCCAAGCGCAACTTCGGCGAGGACATGACCGACGGTCTGGCCGTGGCCGAGCAGTTCAATATCGAAACACGCACGGTCGACCTCACGGCGGAAAAGGAGCTCGTCATGCAGACAGTCTCCGCCGTCACGACGCTCAATCAGATGGCGACGTCGAACATTGCCCCGCGCCTGCGCATGCTCACGCTCTACACCATCGGCGCGGCCGAGGGCCGTCTCGTCGCCGGCACCGGCAACCGCAGCGAGGCGTACATGGGCTATTTCACGAAGTGGGGCGACGGCGCGTATGACTTCAACCCCATTGCCGACCTGACTGTGACGGAAATTTACGAGTTCCTGACCTGGCTGCACGCGCCGGAGAACATCATCCGCAAGGCGCCGTCTGCCGGCCTCTTTGAGGGCCAGACGGATGAGCAGGAGATGGGCGTGACCTACGCCGCCATCGACAGGTACATCCTCACCGGCGAAGCCAACGAGCACGACAAGGCCATCATCGACCGCTATCATAGCCGCAGCGAGCACAAGCGCCGCCCGGCCGCGACCTATCACGCCGAATGACGCAGTATTTCGATACCCACGCGCACTACGACAGCGGGAAGTTCAACGCGGATCGGGATGAGGTGCTGCGTGCCGTGCACGAGAGCGGCGTTGCACTGATTGTTGACCCTGGCGACTGCGCCGTGACGTCCGCGCGCGCCGTCGCCATCGCGCAGGAATATGATTTTGTCTATGCCGCCGTCGGCTGGCACCCGGAAGAGGCCGCCGGCTGGACGGATGACAGTCTGGCGCAAATCCGCGCGCTGGCATCGCAGCCGAAAGTCTGCGCCATCGGCGAGATCGGTCTGGACTATTACTGGGACACCTCCACGAAGGCAACGCAGGAGACCATGCTGCGCGCGCAGCTGGAGCTTGCGCTGGAGATGGATCTTCCGGTCATTATCCACGACCGGGAGGCGCACGGCGACAGCCTGCGCATTGTGTGCGACTATCCGGCCCTGCGCGGTGTGTTTCACTGCTTTTCCGGCAGTGTGGAGATGGCGCGCGAGCTGCTGCGCCGCGGCTGGTATCTCGGCTTTGACGGCCCGATTACATATAAAAACGCCGTCAAGGCGCTGGATGTGATCGCTGCCTGCCCGGCCGACCGGATGCTGCTCGAAACGGATTCGCCCTATCTGGCCCCGGTGCCAAACCGCGGCAAGCGCAACGACTCGCGCAACCTGCCGTACATCGCCGCGCGCATTGCGGAAATCAAGGGCATGACTACAGAACAAGTCGCGGAGGTGGCACTGCAAAATGGAAAACAACTCTTTGGCATTTGAGCGCTGGCTGCTGCGCGGCGCGCCGAACGCGCGCGACTTCGGCGGCCTGCCTACCATGGACGGCCGCATGATCCGGCCGGGACTGCTGCTGCGCAGCGGCGAGCTTGCCGGCATCACGGAGCGGGACGCGCAGACGCTCGCAGATTATCCGTTGCGCACTGTCGTGGACTTTCGCACAGACCTGGAGCGGGAGCAGAAGCCGGACCGTGTCCTCCCGGGCGTGCAGTATGTCCACTGCCCGATCGTACAGCTGTCTCTTATACACATCTCCGAGCCCACGAGACTAAGGCGAATCTC